>ENA-UPWO01001282-UPWO01001282.1-human-gut-metagenome-genome-assembly--contig:-NODE-1282-length-11244-cov-61.379869_pt1 | contig 11244 bp, 5 predicted proteins | sample MGYA00250056_ERZ773388 | MGnify/ENA primary metagenome ERZ773388 (study PRJEB29103, sample SAMN06112004) | human gut metagenome | biome: human gut; feature: ankylosing spondylitis patient; material...
TAAAACCTTTGTTTTATCTTTCATGTTTCATTTTTTGTTATAATGAATTGAATATCAGACGTTTAGAAAGATGAAACATTGTGCTTCAATGTTTCATTTTTAGTTTCATGTTTCACTTTTCAAAACACAATGGGAACGACTACGCGCTCCCATTGTGTTTTTGTTTCGCTCCTTCAGTGTTTTGAAATCGCTCCCACAGTGTTTTTGTTTTTCTCCCTCAGTGTTTTTGGAATGAAACATTGAAACTAAAAATGAAACATCGGGATACTATGTTTCATAATTTGAAAGCACTGATTATCAATACTTTCAAACCATAAAATGAAACATGAAAGCAAAAAACGTCGGCGGTAAAATATACGTAAGCGAAAGCCCTATTTCGGGCGTTCTGAAACGTTTTGTATAGAAATCTCTGTAGAGACCCTATCTTGTCATTCGCAAATAAAAACGGACAGACTAAAGCATGCCTTTAGCCTGTCCGTTTTAATGTTTTAGAGAGTCTATCTATTCAGCAAAAAATTATTGCGCTGCAGCACTCATTTGCTGTTGATAGTACTGCATACCGAGTTGGAACGAAGGAGTTGAAATCATCCGTTGGATTTGCATCTCATACACCTTGTGAGCCTTCGGATCGGCCTTCTTGAGCGCATCGCTGGCCTCAATAATGCTTGAGAACATGAAGTAGCAGCTACGACCATAAGTATTGACATGGTCTTGACCCAATGAACTGATGTAGCGCATGTACTGCATATCATAGTCGAGAACAGCCTTCGCTACGCGAGCAGCCTCTTGCTTGTCACCTGCAGCAAGCCATATAGCAGCCAATTGCGAGTCGTCATCGTCGTAAGGAACAGTGTAAGCAGGAAGTACCTCTTTGCACTTCTTCAAGGCCTTAAGGGCCTTATCCTTCTCGCCACGACGCACAAGGGCATCGGCCAACATCATAAACATGCGGCGGTGAGTTTCGCACATACGGCCTACCGTTTCGTCTAAGTAGAAGTTCTTGTCAGCTACGTTGCCATACTTGAAGCGGTTCATCATGTTGTTGTACATCAAGTCGGCGTCAACTACGCCACGCTGGCCGAAGTTGAATGGTGTGATACGATAAGCCAAGCCTTCCAGCACGAGGTAATTCTCAAGTCCCGCATAGTTCTCCGGGCCAAGGGTTACGCTCATATACATGGGGCGCTTCCAGTCAGCATGTGCCAACATCTCGTATATCATCACGTCATTACGATAAAGGCCGCCTCTATTCTGCGCAAGGCTCTTGAGCGAGATAATCATCTTGTCGGGGATAGAGTCCTTACCCATCGGCAAGTACATACCACTCTCGATGACGGCTTGCTTATTGACGCTCACTACGACTGAGTCGGTGGGGAAGTAACCTCCCTCTGCCTTCTTCACGTAGTGGTCGAGTATGTAAGAGAGTTCGTAGGGGTCAACCTTCGGATTCTGCTTCTTCAGTTCGTCTAACTCGGCCTTACCTTCTGGACGTATGGGATAGAAGGAGTGCTTACCATTGTCAACGTAGAAGTAGCGACTCCACGTGATAGGCAATGCCTTAGAGTCGTAAGCGGGACGACGCATCTGGTCGGTGTACCAGTCGGTCTGCAAATAAGAGAGGTTGCAGACGCGGGCATCGGTACGCGTGCCCTCCACCTCTTGGTTGTACCACAAGGGGAAGGTGTCGTTATCGCCATTACTGAAGATAATGGGGCAACCCTTGTCGGGCAACGTGTTCAAGTAGTTAGCACCAAAGTCACGACAAGTGTAGCGGCCTGAACGGTCGTGGTCGTCCCAAGTTTGGCTAACCATCTGAATGGGCACAAGCACACCGATAATGGTTGCTACGGCTGCGGCCAACTGTGGTTTGCTCTTCAACATCTTCTCAAGGCCTGCTGCGAGGGCAGCAACACCCAAACCTATCCAGATAGCAAAGGCGTAGAACGAACCGGCATAAGCATAGTCACGCTCACGAGGCTGGCTGGGAGTTTGGTTCAAGTAAAGCACAATGGCCAAACCTGTCATGAAGAAGAGGAAGAAGACTACCCAGAACTGACGTACGCCCTTCTCGCCTCTGTAGGCTTGGAAGAAGAGACCTATCAAGCCCAAGATGAGGGGCAGACAGTAGAATACGTTGTGTCCCTTGTTCTCTTGCAATGACTTAGGCAAGAGGCTTTGGTCGCCATAGAGAGCATTGTCGATGAAGGAGAAACCTGTTATCCAGTTGCCGTGTTCCAGTTCGCCATTGCCTTGAATGTCGTTCTGACGACCGGCAAAGTTCCACATGAAGTAGCGCCAATACATGAAGTTGACCTGATAAGAGAGGAAGAACTTCAAGTTTGTCCACTGCGTGGGCATCTGGCCTGGATAGGTGTTGCCTTCGTTGTCGGCAAAGGTAACGTCCTTGTATTGCAGGTCGTCACCTAACCATTCTTGATACTGTGAAGTATGAGCCGCACTATGAATACGAGGGAAAAGCATGGTCAAGCCTGAGGGATAGGTAAGGCCTGAGGTCTCTTCAATTTCTTCATAGCGATCGGGTTCTGAAGCATTGGCTTTCTCGACGCGCTGTGTACGCTTGCTCTTCTGATAGCCAATCGCGCCTACTTGGTAAGCTTGGCTCTGTGAGCAGAAGGCTTCGCCCTTAAGTAAGGGTGTCTGGCCATATTGTTCACGTCCCATGTACGAACCAAGGGTGAACACGTCCTCAGGCGAGTTTTGGTCCATGGGAGGATTTTGCGCTGAACGTATCACGATGATAGCGTATGATGAATAGCCAATCATCAACATCAGCATGCAGAGCAAAGAGGTATTTAAGAAGCGCTTGCGCACTACGTAGTTGCCATCCTTGCCTTTGTAGTCGAGTAAGAAATAAAGGGCTGCCAATACGATCAGACCTATCACGATTGAGATCGTACCCTTGCCCATAAAGGGAATACCCAACAAGGCTACGCTCAAGAGGTAGAGCACTTTCGTGCGAAGGTGATTAACAGTCGTAGTACTCCAAATAGCGGCCAATACGACGGCTACCAAGATAACGAGGTAAACGATCATACCTACGTTGAACGAGAGACCGAGGTCGTTGGTAAAGAACCATTCAAACCAACCGCCTACCTTTACAATGCCTGGCACAACGCCATAGAGTACAGCGGCTACTAAGAGCATAGAGATAATCAAGGCTACGAGTGAGCCCTTGAGATTGGCCTGCGGATTGCGCTTGTAGTAATATACCAACGAGATTGCGGGCAAGCAGAGGAGATTGAGCAGGTGGACACCGATTGACAGACCAGTGAGGTAGAAGATGAGCACGAGCCAACGGTCGGAATGAGGCTCGTCGGCGTGGTCTTCCCACTTGAGTATGAGCCAGAACACCAAGGCGGTGAACATACTTGAATAGGCATATACCTCACCTTCGACGGCTGAGAACCAGAAGGTGTCGCTCCACGTATAGGCTAAAGCACCTGTCAGACCGCAACCCATAATGGTGATGAGTTGGGTGAGGGTGGTCACTTTGCCGTCGGGGGTGATGAGCTTACGAGCCAAGTGGGTAATGGTCCAGAAGAGGAACAGAATACACAGGGCCGAAAGCAAGGCCGACATGATGTTGACGCAAAAAGCTACCTTGGAGGGGTCGCTCGTAAACTGCGTAAAGAAGTTGCCTGTCAACATGAAGAAGGGGGCGCCAGGGGGGTGTCCCACCTCAAGTTTGTAGGCGGTGGTGATAAACTCTGGGCAATCCCAGAAACTTGCCGTGGGCTCTACCGTAGAACAGTAGGTGAAAGCCGCAATGGCAAAGGTGAGCCATCCAAGGATGTTATTCACCAGATTGTACTGTTTCATAATGAACAATTAATTCCCGTTGCTAAAACGTTAATTGGTGCGCTTCGCGCTTTTGTGTAAACATTAATCTTCCATTAATCATCCATTAATCTTTTCATTAATCTTCCATTAATCTTTAAGTTTCATTCTGTACTACATAAATAGATTAATGAAATAGATTAACGAAAAAGATTAATGATAGATTAATGAAACATTAATGTTTAAAACTAAGCGCGAAGCGCGACTTAACGTTAACATTAATGTTTAAAACCAAGCGCGAAGCGCGACTTAACGTTAATGTTTAACGTCCATTACCGTTCATAGCAACGATATTATGAATGTTGAATGTAAATAGCGTTTACGCATCGACATTGGCGTAGATAGCGTTCTTCTCGATAAACTCGCGGCGCGGGCCTACATCATCACCCATCAGCATAGAGAATACGTAGTCAGCATCGGCAGCGTTTTCGAGCGAGACTTGCTTGAGCAAGCGGCTGTCGGGACACATTGTTGTGCTCCACAACTCCTCAGGGTTCATCTCACCCAAACCTTTGTAACGCTGGGTAGAGATACTGCCTTCGGTACCGTCGCCATACTTATCCATAAAGATTTGACGATCGCGGTCGTTGTAGCAATACTCTGACACCTTTCCCTTCGTACACTTATAGAGGGGCGGCATAGCGATGTAGAGATAGCCGTCTTGTATAATCTGAGGCATGTAGCGATAGAAGAGGGTCATGATAAGCGTAGCAATGTGCTGACCATCGACATCGGCATCGGCCATGATAATCACCTTGTGGTAACGCAACTTGTCGAGGTTAGCCTCCTTAGAGTCTTCACCCATGCCGAAGCGAATACCAAGGGCTTGAATGATATTGTTTACCTCATCACTCTCAAAGGCTTTGTGCCACATGGCTTTCTCTACGTTCAGTATCTTACCACGAAGGGGAAGAATGGCCTGTGTTGCACGGCTTCGACCTTGCTTGGCCGAACCACCTGCTGAGTCACCCTCGACGAGGAACAACTCACAGATTGAGGGGTCCTTTGAAGAGCAGTCGGCCAGCTTGCCTGGGAGTCCACCGCCTGAGAGGGGACTCTTGCGCTGTACGCTCTCACGTGCCTTACGGGCAGCAATACGAGCAGTGGCGGCAAGGATTACTTTGTCGACAATGAGTTTGGCTTCCTTGGGGTGTTCCTCTAAGTAATTGGTAAGGGCTTCGCCCACTGCTTGGTTGACGGCACCCGTCACTTCGCTATTACCCAACTTCGTCTTGGTCTGACCCTCAAATTGGGGTTCGGACACTTTCACGGAAATAACGGCGGTCAAGCCTTCGCGGAAGTCTTCACCTGATATTTCTACCTTGGCCTTTTCGATTTGCTTGCCTGCGGTCTCTTCAGCATACTTTTTCAACACGCGGGTAACGGCTTGACGGAAACCGACCAAGTGGGTACCACCTTCGATGGTGTTGATATTGTTGACGTAAGAGTGGATATTCTCTGAGTACGAGGTGTTGTACATAATGGCCACCTCGATGGGGATATTGTTCTTCTCGGTATTGAGATAAATCACGTCGTTGAAGAGGTGCTGACGTGAAGAGTCGATGTAGCGAACGAATTCACGCAGTCCGAGGTCGGAATGGAACACGTCCTTGCGGGTGTTGCCTTCTTCGTCAGGGCGTTCGTCTACCAACGTAATGGTAATACCTGCGTTCAAGTAGGCTAACTCACGCATACGGTTGGCCAAAATCTCATACTTGTAAGTGGTCGTAGTGAAGATTGTAGGATCGGGCCAGAAGTGTTGACGTGTACCACGAATGTCGGTCTCTCCTACTATGGCTACGGGTGCTTGGGGGTGACCCTTAGCATACTCTTGGCGATAGACCTTGCCGTCGCGGAACACCTCGCTGACCATTTTGGTTGAAAGGGCATTCACACAACTTACACCTACACCGTGCAGACCGCCTGACACTTTGTAAGAGCCTTTATCGAACTTACCACCAGCGTGGAGCACGGTCATTACCACTTCGAGGGCTGAGCGGTGTTCCTTTGGGTGCATGTCGACGGGAATACCACGACCATTGTCTTGTACAACGATAGAGTTGTCAGGACAGATGGTTACTTCGATGTGCGTACAATACCCCGCAAGGGCTTCGTCAATGGAGTTGTCGACGGTCTCGTACACCAAGTGGTGCAAACCTTTTTCACTGATGTCGCCAATGTACATAGCGGGACGCTTACGTACTGCTTCCAGGCCTTCAAGCACCTGAATATTACTGGCACTATAAGCGGCTGCGCCTTTGTTTTCTATTTCTTCCATATAGGGTTTTAAACTTGTTTTTTCTTTACAGGTATATTATGCGCAAAAATACTCATTTTTTGGCAATTAACGTGCGTTTTAAGGGGCGAAAAAGCATGGACAGGAGAAACGCAAAGCGACATCAAGAAAAAAAGAAATAATATGCAAAATAAAAGACAAATAGACTGCAATTTATCGGCCTAGCGAGAATGAACATTAACGAAAAAAATTAATGAAATAATTAATTTTTTTCGTTAATGTTCATTCTCGCTAGGCAGATAAATTGCAGTCTATCTAATTCAGCATTGTGCGGCCAATTGATTGTTGATTGCCTTACAAACAAACGAATTGATAGAGATGCCAGCCTTTCTTGCTATATCTACAATTTTTGAATGCATATCTGGCGAAATACGAATATTTAGTGAACCAGAGAAAGATTTCCTGGGCTGAATCTGATGTTCTTCACAATATTGTAGATAATCGTCAACTGCACCCTCGAAATCCTGCTTTAATGCCGAAACCGTATCGCCCTCATAAGTTATACACGTATCGTTAGGCAAATCCATAACTTTACCATATAAACAATTATCTTCTTGACTTATTTCGACACTACCTACATAACCCTTATAGCTTAACGTATTCATATTATTCCATTTTTAGTTAAAAAATCAAGTACCTGCTTCATCACATAGCCTTTTATATACTTGTCAGGATGTGGCTTATGTGCTATATAACGTGCTTTTCCATTATCAAATATTACACGCGAGCCACTTGTTTTCCCTTTATTGCCCAATTCAAAACCTAATATAGAGAACAGCCTTTTCAACTCATCCCACGTAAAGTCTTTTGGTAAGAGTTTGAAGCGTTCTATCAATTTATCCTTACTTCCCATTCTGTCATATTTTTTTTGCAAATGTAATAAATACATTATCACCCTCCAAACATCACCCCACAAAAAAGCGCGCCCGCACTTGATGTGCGGGCGCGCCGAATAAATTATGTTCACTCCTCACTCAAAAGAAAAGAGTGAGAGAGGAAGCGTTGTTTACTTTACAAGTACCTTCTGACCACCGATTACGTAAACACCAGCGGGGAGGTTCTTAGTAGCATTAGCAGCCTTAACGCTCTTCTTGATGAGCTGACCGTTGATGCCGTAAACGTTAACTACTGAAGGAAGAACAACTACCTTAGCATCGTCAATGCCAGTGAGCGTGTCACCAACACCCTTAGCTAAATCGATAGATTCCTTACCCTTCTCAGCTGTAACAGCAGCGTTAGCAAGGTAAGCACCGTTGCAAGGAACTGTGTAAGCACCAGTAACGATCTTGCCGTTAGCGAGGTGACCACAAGTTTCAGCGATTTCAACAGGCTCGCAGAGTACACCGCACAAGCCGTCGCCTACCTTAGGTTCGAATACGAATTTTGCAGAAGCGAGGTCTTCGCAACCTACTGTTAGATTACCTACTGTACCTTCACCATTGTTAGTGAGGACGTCAGCGAGGAGGATAACAGGAGTACCAGCAGGAACTTCGTCTTCAACTTCAGCCAAGATGAGCTTATCCTTAGCTTCATTTACACCGAGCACAGTGTAAGGAACTGCGTTACCATCAGGAGTAATAGCAACAGGGAAGGTACAAGCATAGAACTGACCTTCTTTTACACCCTTAACAGCGAAGCTTTCAGTAGTGTAGTCGTCGTCTGCCAACTCGTTGAACTGCCAGTAAGAGTTTTCATCAGCAGGATCCTTCCAAGGTACTACAGTGCCTGTAGCGCCCTTCGTGTTCATGTACTGAGTTACGCCCTTAGCATCTGCACCGAGGTTGAAACGGAATACGTTAGGCTTAACACCTTCACCCAGGATAGGAGTAGGCTCAGTGCTCTGGTAGAGCTTACCGTTAGCACCTGTGAGGTACATACCAGTAGCGAGGTTGCGGAGAACCATCTTACCATCTTGAGCAGTTTCAGCCTTCCATACGTATGAAGCATCGTCCTTCAATGAGATAGAGTCTGACAAAGAAGACATCATAGCATCGAGTGAAGTTTCACCGTCAGTAGTTACTTCGCTTGAGTGGTTAGCGAAAGTGAAACGTACTGCGCTATTAGCGTCAGAGAGTGAGTTAGACTTGTTGTTGCCTGTAGAGTAAACAATAGCGTTGTAGATAGCGCCTTGGTAACCCTGAGCTTGCTTATCAGCTTCAGCAACTACCTTAGTAGAAGCACTCTTGATTGTGTAGAACTTACCAGCTTCGGGCAAACGAACTGAACCCTTGAATGCGTTGAATGCAGCATTGATGTCGTTAACAGCAGCGTTGATGCTTACGAGGTCAATCTTGTCGAATGTCTCGTACTTAGCCAAAGTAGTTTGCAATGCATCAGCACTCTCTTGAGAGTACTGAGCGAGCTCTGTACCAATCATGTTGTTGGTGTTAGCAGCATCGAGGAATGCCTTAGCAGCATTGTAAGCGTCAGTTACGCGTGAAGGAACAGGGAGGTTGTTCTTGAACGCTTCAATGGCAGCATTCAAAGCATCGATCTGAGCTTGAGTAGCCTTATTTGCAGCGAGTTCAGCAGCGGCTTTGTTGATCTCTTCACCAAGTGCAGCGTACACTTCAGGAGCAGCAGTCATTGCTTCTTGGTACTCAGGAGAGAGAGTAGTAACCAAGCCAGAAGTAGGCCAGATATTCATTTCGCTCAAGCAGAAGTAACCACGATTGTAGAGGAAGCCGTTCGTGTTGTTTTTATCATTAGGATCAAAATTGTAGACAGTCTTTGTTGCAGCAATCTTGATGTACTTATAGCTACCGTCTAAGTGCATATAAGCAGCACCTACGCCATCGGGAAGAGTCTTGTCTTTTGTACCATCCTTACCAGAAATTTCAACTGAGTCAGTCCAAGAGATGTCTGAGAAGCCTTGGAATGTCCATTTAGCTGCATTAGCGTTCGCCTTGTCAAACTCGTTAGTACCATAGATAGCTACTTGAAGGGGGAAGTCATTACCCCTCATACGCTTAGCCATCTTCACCATGATGTCACCAGATACAGGAGCATCGAGTGTTGCTACCAAGTAGTGGTTCTTAGCGATAGAAGGAGCAAAAGCACCTTCTGACCAGTTAGAGTGGAAGTATGTGTCTGGGTTGTTATCTACGAGTGCTTCATAAGTACCCTCATTGCCTTGCTTCTTGTTAGAATACCAGTGTGAGTTAGCCTCCTTGGTAGCATCATCTTCGCCTTCTGCAGGAGAAACCAACTTGCCTTCTTCTGTGAAGTCGTTGGTATAAGTAAAGCCTTCAGCTGCCTTGTAGCCTGTACCTTCCTTGTAAAGACCATCAGCTGCAGTATAGAGTTCAGCCAAAGTTTCGTTCAACTTGATCTGTTTAGCCTCAGCAGCCCATTGTGCAATCTTAGCATCGTCTACGTCAACAGCAGTGAATGTGAAGTGGTTACCAGGATCGTTAACGTCCGTCCAGCTCAACATCCAACCTGCGCCGTTAGTACAAGCACGTTCGTTACCCTTGGGAGTGATCCAGAATGTAGCTCTGTTACCTGCAGTAGGAGCAGAAAGCTTCAAAGCAACGGGTTCTTTACCAAGAGCATAGTGATGATCGTCAGCCATTGTGCTCTGAACGTACAAGCCAGTGAGCAAGTGCTTCAAGTAGATTGAGTCTTGACCTGCAATCTCAACATCCCAGAGGTAGCTTGCAGCTGAGTAATCCAATTCTTCAGGAACGGTGTAAGCTGAACATGCCCAAGCGTCCTTGTTGCTAACTGTAGTAGCATTCAAGTAGAGCTTTGTTTCACGGTTGTCGTTAATGAAGTAACGACCAGCAGTCAATGGTAAACGTGCGTCAGAAGCTGTAAGAGCTGTCATGGTGTTTTCGATCTTATCGCAAAGCACGTTCGTCTCTTCATCAGTAAGCGTGTATGAACCTTCTACCTGAAGGATGTCATAAGCTTCTTGCCAAGCAGCGTGTGCAGCATTAACAAGTTCTGCCTTGAAATAACCTGCTGTTGTACCAGCGGGGTAATTTAATGCTGGGTCAGCATTGTCTGTACCGTAATAAGCGGTAGTGTAAGCCAAGAGCTTGTCCTTACCTGTAGGCTCAACTACTGAGTAGATGTGCCATGCGTTGGTATCATTATAAATTGAGTGGAAAGGCTTGCCAAGGTGACCATAGAACTGAACTTTGCCATTTACCAACTCTGCACGACGGATAACGAATGCAGTGTATGACAAATCTTGTTCACCAGCCTTACCTTCTGTAGCACCTGCATAAGGATCTTCGCTACCATTTTCAGCAACTGTAACAGTTACCTTCAAAGCCTCAGCAGCTGAAGATGTCATATCAGAAGCATCGCCACTCTTGAAACCACCATCGTCGCTTGAGTCTACGCCATCTTCAAGAAGCTGGTAGTCTTTTACATAAAGACCTGTTAAAACCTGCTTGATGAGGTAGATGTTGTGGCCTTCAACAGACTCGCCTGTAGCCTCAAAGCGGTAAAGGCAAGTCTTACCGATGGTCTGCGCAAAAGCACCTGTACCATTAAGGTAACCAGTACCATGCTGACCCTGTGAGTAGAGGAGAACGTTTTGGCTTGTGATGGCTTCTTCCGTCTCAAGCAAAACGCCTTGATCATACACACCCTGGGCCATTGCGCCAGAAACTCCTGCTACCATGAGCAGAAGCAATGAAAGGAAATAATTGTAAAACCTTTTCATTTGCGTAAGTAATTTATAAAGTTAAACATAGAATAAGTTCATAGCTTTAAGGAGTGTTTTTACACCTTATATAATATGGCGGGTGTCATGTCAATGCACAACGACTCATATTACGCGGCAAAGATAATGCTTTGTTTTTGATTGGTGCAACGTTTTTGTAATTCTTTTTTTTCAAAATTGTAGTTTATAACATTTATAATGTAAGCACTTGCTAAGTGGAGCAAACAATTGCTCTGCTTAAACTTAAACACACTCCTTCGTTTAACTTTCTACACCCAAGTCTTAAATTGATTTTGATAAACTACAATTTATCGGCCTAATTGGGGAAACGCGTTCTAACCTGGGGGCGACGCGTCCCCGCGTCGGTATTGCCATGTTGGGGCTCGAGGCCCCAACATGGCAATGCTTTAAA
>ENA-UPWO01001284-UPWO01001284.1-human-gut-metagenome-genome-assembly--contig:-NODE-1284-length-11229-cov-7.778425_pt1 | contig 11229 bp, 8 predicted proteins | sample MGYA00250056_ERZ773388 | MGnify/ENA primary metagenome ERZ773388 (study PRJEB29103, sample SAMN06112004) | human gut metagenome | biome: human gut; feature: ankylosing spondylitis patient; material...
AAACCTTACCGCAAGAACGATTTAACCCGCGCACAGGCGCGCAAACAAGCCTTATCTACACTTTATATATCACGAGGTATCAAACAATGGAACTTTTTCTGGATGTACTGAGCGAAACTCTGGTGGACACCGCCAAGATGCTCCCCTTCCTGTTTTTAGCCTATCTCTTTATTGAATATGTCGAGACCCGCCACGGTGAGCGCATCGAGGCCCTGCTGGCGGGCGGCGGCCGCTGGGGTGCGGTGCCGGGCGCGGTGCTGGGCTGTGTGCCGCAGTGCGGCTTCTCGGCTATCGCCTCCAACTTCTACGCCTCCCGCGTCATCACGCTGGGTACGCTGATGGCCGTCTATCTCGCCACCAGCGACGAGGCTATCCCCCTGCTGGTGTCCATGCCCGCCTACTGGGATAAGCTGATCCTGCTGATGGTCATCAAAGTCGTGTACGCTGTCTTTGTGGGCTTTCTGCTGGATTTCGTCCTCCGCAAGGCCCTGCCCCGCAGCCTGCGCGGCGGCTACACCGGCCACGCCGACGAGGTGGACTGCCACGAGGAGCACAGCGACGAAGAGGGCCATCCCCAGCCCATCTGGAAGGCCGCGCTCCGCCACACCCTCGAGATCTTTGTCTTTATCTTCGTGTTCAGCCTCGTGTTCGGCCTCATCGTCGAGGGCGTCGGCGAGGATGTCTTCGCCTCGGTGCTGGGCCGGATGGGCTTCTTCCAGCCGGTGGTGGCCGCACTGGTGGGCCTTGTCCCCAACTGTGCCGCCAGCGTCCTGATGACCCAGCTCTACGTCGAGGGCGCACTCCGCTTCTCGAGCCTCGTGGCCGGTCTCTGCACCGGCGCGGGCGTGGGCCTCGCCGTGCTGTGGCGGGTGAATCCCTCCTGGAAGCAGAACCTCTTCATCACCGGCCTGACCTGGGCCTGCGGCGCCGCTGTGGGCGTGGGCATCCAAATCGTGGTAGCTTTCATCGCCTGAGTATTTGCAAAGCACCTGCACCTTTTCTTCGGAGAAGCGTGCAGGTGCTTTTTATTTTGGAGACAAAGCCTCCATTTTGTGATATACTCAGCTTATATATAGATATAAGGAGAACACCATGCAATATAAAATTCTCGCAAGCGATTACGACAACACCCTCGTCCCCTTCGGGGAGAGCCAGCCCCGTCCGGCCATGGTCAAGGCCGTGAAGAAGCTTCAGGCCGCCGGGGGAAAATTCGTGCTCAGCACAGGCCGGGCCTGGTCAGCCATCAACCGGAAAGGCCAGCTGGGCGGCATCCGGTTCGACTATGCCATCACCTGCAACGGTGCCTGCGTCGTGGACAAGAACGGTGCCATCGTGGCAGAGCACCCCATGACCAACGAAGAGATGTACGCGCTGGTGGATTTCTGTGAGGACTACAACTACCCCCTGCAATTTAACTTCAAGGATGCATACTATGTTTACTGCGAGTATGACATCCTCCACAAGCACTACGATCAGATGAACAGCGTCGGTCTGGACTGCGTGGACGGCGAAGACCAGGACCGCCATCTCATCGATATGCCTCACGCGGCGTTCTGCCTCTTCCCCGAGGGGGCGCTGGAGCGGTTCAACGAAAAGTACGGCCACCTCGGCCTTCACTTCATGCAGACGGGCGGCCAGCTGCCCGACGGCTCCCACTTCTATGACATCGTGCGGGGCGGGATCGACAAGGGCGCGGGCCTCGCAGACCTTTGCGAAAAGATGGGCCTCTCCCTCGCCGAGGCCGTGGCGGCAGGCGACTCCGCCAACGATGTGGGGATGCTGAAAGCAGCCGGCCTCGGCTGCTGCATGTCCAACGGCACCGACGAAGCCAAAGCCGCCGCTGACCGCGTCATCGGCGATGTGCGGGAAGACGGACTTGCTGCCCTTATTGAAGAGCTGTGGTTCGACGGCCCGAAGGCGGAGCCCTCCGACCGCAGCTTCGGCTCTGCATGGGAGACGATGGAACGATGAGCTTCGCACCCGTTTACTCTGAAAACAGCCGCGCCCTCATCCTCGGCACATGGCCCAGCCCCAAAAGCCGGGAGATGGCCTTCTACTACGGCCACCCGCAGAACCGTTTCTGGCCCATGATGGCAGCTCTCACCGGCGAGCCTGTCCCCGCCCGGGAGGACATCGAGGCCAAAAAGGGCATCATCCTCCGCCATGGCCTCGCCCTGTGGGACACGCTGGAAAGCTGCACCATCACCGGCGCGTCGGACGCCTCTATCCGGGACGTGGTGCCGAACGACATTGCATCTCTTTTGGCAAAAGCACCCATTGAGGCAGTGTTCTGCAACGGGGCCACGGCCTACCGCATTTATACCAAATATCTGCTGCCGGTGTCCGGCATTCCGGCGGTCAAACTGCCCAGCACCAGTCCCGCCAACGCCGCCTGCCGCCCCGAAACCCTGCGCGAGGTCTGGGGCGAGGCCCTCAAAGATTATATAACCGTTTCCAACCTGTAAATTATTCATGAAACACTTGCGTTTTGTGTATAAAAGGATTTATTATGGAAGAGTACAAGGGGCGGTGCGCCTCTTCGGGAAAGGAGAAAATGCATGAGCAAAGTTATCCGCACCCAAAAGCCCAGCGTCCTGCCGTGGTATGCGGCGGCGCTGGTATTCGCGGTGCTGTGCGCGGCGCTGCCAGCATATAAGCTGTGGGCGCTGCTGATCGCGCTGGGCGGCGCAGCCGTGATGTTCGGCGCGGCAAAGAAGGTCTGCCCGCCCCGGGTGGTGGAGCATGAAGTGCCTTTCCACACCGGCAGCGGCGATGTGGACGAGATGCTGGCCGACATCCAACAGAAGCTGGATGCCCTCCACGCGCTGAACGAGGCCCTGCCCGACCCGGAGCTTTCCGCCGCCATGACCCGGATGGAAAAGGCAGGCCGCTCCATCGTGGAGACGGTGGAGGCCAGCCCCGCCAAGGCAAAGCAGATACGCCGCTTTGCAAACTACTATCTGCCCGACGCGGTGAACGTACTGGAGCAGTACGCAAAGCTGGCCCGCCAGGGCGTGCGGGGCGAAAATGCCGCTTCGATCCGGGCAGAGGTGGAGCGGAACGCGGCTTCCATCGCCACTGCATTCGAAAACCAGCTGGATGCACTGTATGCCGCTGAAAGCATGGACCTCTCGGCGGATCTGACGGTATTGCAGAATATGCTCAAAGGGCAAGGCTTAGGCTAAATGCCTGATTTGGAAAGGAAGGAATCTCTCATGGCTGATAATACGTTCAATTTTGACTTAGACGCACCCGCTGTTCCCACCCTGACCCTCGACCCGGTGGAAGCACCTGCCGCCGAGGAAAAGCAGCCCGAACCCGCTGCGGCCCCCGAGGCCGAACAGGTCAAGCTCAGCCCCGAGGAGCAGGCGATGGTGGACGCCTTCGCTCAGAAGATCGACATCACCAACAGCCAGCAGGTGCTGCAGTACGGCTCCGCCTGCCAGAAGAAGATCGGTGACTTCTCCGAGGCGGCACTTTCCAAAGTGTCCACCAAAGACCTTGGCGAGGTGGGCGGCATGATCACCGACCTTATCGGGGAGCTGAAGAACTTTGACGCCGCCGAAGAGGAAAAGGGCATCCTCGGCTTCTTCAAGAAAAAGGGCAGCCAGCTCGACAACATGAAGACCAAGTACAGCAAAGCGGAAACGAACGTCGAGACCATCCAGTCCGCCCTCGAAAAGCATCAGGTGCAGCTGCTCAAGGATATTGCGATGCTGGACAAGATGTATGAGCTGAACATGGCCTATTTCAAAGAGCTGAGCATGTATATCCTCGCGGGCAAGAAGAAGCTGGTCGACTTCCGCGCCCACGAGCTGCAGCAGGCAATGGACAAGGCAAAGGCTTCCGGCCTGCCTGAGGACGCACAGGCCGCACGCGATCTGGCCGACCAGTGCGAGCGCTTTGAGAAAAAGCTCTACGACCTTGAGCTCACCCGCACCATCAGCCTGCAGATGGGTCCTCAGATCCGGCTTTTGCAGAACAATAACTCCATGATGGCCGAGAAGATACAGTCCACCATCGTCAACACCATCCCCCTGTGGAAGAACCAGATGGTGCTGGCACTGGGTCTGGCCCACAGCCAGCAGGCCATGCAGGCCGAGCGTGCCGTGACCGACATGACCAACGACCTGCTCAAGAAGAACGCCGAGGCCCTGAAGATGGGTACCATCGAGACCGCCAAGGAGTCCCAGCGCGGTGTGGTGGACATCGAGACCCTGCAGCAGACCAACAAGAGCCTGATCGAGACGCTGGACGAGCTGAACAAGATCCAGAGCGAGGGCCGCGCAAAGCGTGCCGCTGCCGAGCAGGAGCTCACCCGCATCGAAGACGAGCTGAAACAGAAGATGATGGAGATCCGGAGCTGAAATGGCAAACGCAGATTTTTCCAGACAACAGAATCAACCCACCGGCGGCTTTGACGCTTCCAGCTATCGCGCCGCAGCGCCCGCCGAGGAGGAAGTGCGGCTGACGCCCTTCCAGCAGAAGCTGGCAGGCCTCGAAAAGGCCCTGCCTGCCGCGCTGGGCAAGCAGGCCGTGGCCGTGGCGCTTTGCATCGTGGTGATGCTGGGGTGCTTTGTCGGCTTTGGCGGGGCGAAGCTCCGGGCAAAGTACGACACGGTGAAGAACGGGTTCACCACTGGCGTGGCCGCAGACAGCGGCTATGCCCTGAATGAGGAGTTGACCACACGGCTCAACACGGCCGCCAACATCATCACCACCGCGTCCAACACACTGGGTGCCGACAGCGCCGAAGTGCAGACGGCACAGGCTGCGCTGGACTCTTTTTCCGCCTGCCTCGGGGCGGTGCAGTCCGATGGCAGGATCCACGCACCGGACTCTCTGAGTGTTTACACCGGCGGCAGGATGCATATGCTCTACCAGTCGAACGAGACGCTTGGCACAGCCATCGGCCAGCTCTACGCCAAATTGCAGGAGCAGGCCGCAGACCCCATGAAGATGGGCGCAGTGCAGGGGCAGTACAGCCAGTTCAACAGTGCGCAGACCATCATCAGCAACCTGCATTATAACGATGCAGTCCAGAGCTACCAAAAAGACGTCGGCGGCTTCCCGGCCAGCGTGCTGGGTAAGCTGTTCGGCATACAGGAGGTGGAACTTTTCGCATGAAGACGATGAAAACATTCTCCCGCCGCATTGCGGCACTGCTTCTTGTCGTGACCGTCGGCATCACGGCGCTGGCACCGGCGGCTTCGGCTGCCAACATCCAGCTGCCCAGCCTGCCGAAAGATCAATGCGTGGTGGACGACGCCGGTGTGCTGAGCGACAGCACCACCTCGGAGCTCGAGACCATCAACGCACAGCTCTCTTCCAGCTGCGATGGCGCACAGATCGGCGTGCTGACCGTGGACTACACCGGCAGCGCCACCACCGAGGACTACGCCACTGAAGCCTTCAACACCTGGGGCATCGGCAGTTCCCGCAAGAACAACGGCGTGCTCATCCTGCTGGTGATGCAGTCGGACCAGTACGCCGACGGCGACTACTATCTGACCTACGGCGACGGCTTCCGCAGCACCATGCTGGCCGATCAGGCAAGCTCCCTCGTGCAGACCATGGAGGACGATTTCGCCGCCAAGAAGTACGACGCCGCCGTCCTCACCTGCGCCACCAATGTGGCCAATACCATCGCAGAGGTGTACGGGGTCACTCTGAGCGGCGGGACCATCTATTCCGACGGCTCTGACACCCAGACCACCCGGCCCTCTGTCGAGCCTGTCCCGCCCCAGAAGCACTACTCCATCTGGGAAAGCTTTATCGGCGGCATTTTCTCCATGCTTGCTTATATCATCCTGTTCATCGCAGTTTTCTTTATCTTTATCACCCCTCTCGGCCACTCCTTCGGCTGGTTCTGGGGGCCGTTTGGCTGGTTCGGCGCACGGCGTTGGCACAGAGGCCCGCGCCCTCCCCGCGGCCCTTACGATGACTTCGGCCCCGGCGGCGGTTTCTATGGCGGCCCTCGCGGCCCGAGAGGCCCCCGCGGGCCTCGTCCTCCCCGTGGAGGCGGTTTCGGCGGCTTTGGCGGTATGGGCGGCGGCTCCGGTTTTGGCGGAGCCGGGCGCGGCGGCGGCAGCTTTGGCGGCATGGGCGGCGGCAGCAGCCACGGCGGCGGAGCCGGACGCGGACGCTGAACATTTTTTGATTTTGAATCGGGCCACCAGCGCGGCAGATGCGATTTCGTATCACATCTGCCGCGCTGGTGTTATTTTTTGCCTCTTCCTTCTCCGCCTTTCCATCCTCTCAAAATCATGCCTTTCGGAAACTTATGCAAGATAACTGATATATTTCAATACATTCTTAAAAAAACTAGGACATTTTTCATTTGCCGTTGAAATTTTGTGAAATCTTTACTATACTTTAGCCATCTTACGGAGCGCACCGCCTGCGAAGGGATGCGTCCTTCAACCCGCACGAAGTGTAAGGAGTATCGTATCATGAAAAAAATCACTCGCCGTCAGTTTCTCACCTCTGCCGGTGCGACCTCTGCCGCACTGCTCCTTTCCAGCCTGCCTCATGCAGCAGCCGCAGACGAGAATTGCCTGCGCAAGGTCACTCCTGCTGCTACCAACTCCAACGACCTGTCTTGGGACATGGCCGAAGAGATCCTGACCCACATTTCTGACCCCGTATTCCCTGCCTACACGGTCAATGTTCTGGACTACGGCGCCGTCCCCAACGACGGTAAACTGGACACCGCAGCCATCCAGCGCGCCATCGACGAGACCAGCGCCCACGGCGGCGGCACGGTCGTCATCCCTTCCGGTGTGTATGACGTCGGTGCCATCACCCTCAAGAGCAACGTCAACCTGCATCTGGAAAGCAAGGACACCATCCTGCGCTTCACCCGGGACATCACCCCGGCCAACTACCCGCTGGTGTTCGCCCACTACGAAGGCTCCAAGCTGTACAACTGGAGCCCGCTGATCTACGCCTATCAGCAGGAGAACATCGCTCTGACCGGCAAGGGCACCCTCGACGGTCAGGCTGACAAGAACAACTGGTGGAACTGGTCCCGCACCGTCAACCCGGACGGCACCATCACCAAGCCCGGTAACAACGACGTCAAGCTGCTGCGCAAGATGACCGACAACGGCACCCCCGCAGAGGAGCGCATCTTCGGCGAAGGCCACTATCTGCGCCCCAACTTCTACCAGCCCATCGAGTGCACCAACGTTCTGATCGAGGGCGTCACCATCGCCAACTCTCCCATGTGGGAGCTGAACCCCGTCCTCTGCACCAACTTCACCGCCCGCGGCGTCACCATCGACACCCACGGCTACAACAACGACGGCTGTGACCCCGAAAACTGCAACTACGTCCTGATCGAGAACTGCTTCTTCAACACCGGCGACGACTGCATCGCCGTCAAGGCCGGCCGCAACCGCGATGGCCGTGAGCTGGGCGAAGCTGGTTATCCCACCCAGAACCTCATCATCCGCAACAACACCTTCGCAGACGGCCACGGCGGCATCGCCTGCGGCAGCGAGATGAGCGGCGGCATCAAGAACCTGTTCGCAGACAACAACACCTTCGACAGCCCCACTCTGAACTACGCCCTGCGCTTCAAGACCAATGCAGAGCGCGGCGGCGCTGTGGAGAACATCTATCTGCGCAACTCCAAGGTCAAATCTGTCGGCAACGCCGTCGTCCATGCCACCATGCTGTACGATGTGGGCCGTGATGGTAATTATCTGCCTCAGTTCAAGAACATCACCATCGAGAACCTGACCAGTAGCGGCGGCGAGTACGGCATCTTCATGGAGGCCTTCGAGGAAGTCCCCATCACCGGTCTGGTGTTCCGCAATGTGAACATCTCCAACGTCGGCACCGACATCCGCGCTCTGAACTGGGAAGACCCCGTCATGGAGAACGTGACCATCAACGGCAAGACCTACCCCCGCCCCGTGGAGACCAAGATCCTCGGCGTTCCCGTCCCGGGCCAGCGCATTGAGGGCAGCTCCACCCTGCTGGGCGGCGAAGATACCGACCTGAGCAGCAAGTGGCTGATCTCGGACAGCGCCGACGGCGATTACCATTTCTTCCGCATCCGCCGCAGCTATGCTGTTCCCTCTTATCTGGCCGGAAAGTACATCAAGTTCGTCTCCACCGACCGGAGCGGCAATCAGGACACCAGCATCCCCTACAAGGTGCTGCGGAGCGCCGAGATCGCCGGTACCACCAATGATGCCGAGCTGCTGCGTGCCGCCTCCAAGGGTTACATTGACGAGAACGACGCACTCGACCTGAACCGTCCCATCACCAAGCGCGAGTGCGCCAAGATGCTGGGCAAACTGTGGAATCTGACCGCTCCGTCTGCACCGGTCGCGATCTCCGACGTCCCCGCAAGCGACCCGGATTACGGCGTCATCGCTGCTGTGGTCGAAGCCGGCATGATCGAGCTGAAAGACCCCACCAGCGCCATCGCACAGGGCACTCTGTACAACGCCGGTGTCACCAGCTCTGAAAGTGCCAAGCGCACTGCTTTCCTGCCCGATGCCACCATCGACCGCGACGAGATGGGCCACATCGCTCTGCTGTCCTGCGGCGTGCCTTATAACGAGACGCTGGGCACTCAGCCGAAGTTCGACGACGCCAGCCAGATCGAGTCCGTGTACGAGGACAACGTGGGTGCCAGCGCCTACTTCGGCTTTGTCACCGCCAAGACCGGCAACAGCTACCTGCCCAAGGAAAAGACCACTCTGGAAGATCTGATCCGCATCGTGGAGCGCATCTCCGACTTCGCCAACAAATAATTTTTTCAGCCTCCTCCTAACTCCTCCCCGCCGGAAGCATTCTGCGTGCTCCCGGCGGGGAGTTTTGTATCACTGCTGAAACGACGCACAAAAAGCACCATGCTTCGATTCGAAACATGGTGCTTTTTGCTTTGACCTCTCCGTCTGGCCTTGTCGGGCGGCAGTGAGACTGAGCGGTCATCTTATTTGATGCAGCTCGAGCAGGGGCTGTAGCCTGCGGCCACAGCCTCATCATAGCTCGAGAACAAAATCTGGTTCTTCTCTGCCGGGAGGTTGGCGCAGCTGGGCAGATGGAACTTTTTGCTGTTCACGTTGCCGATGTAGGCCTGCTGGGCCGCGCTGGACGCTGCCGGGGCGGTGGGGTTCAGCTCAGCGTCGGTGGCGAAGTGTTCCGTTGCCACCGTGTAGTTCTGGCCGTCACTGGAAACGGTGATCGTCCCCAGCAGGTCGGTGCGGTAGACGTCCACACCGGCGTCCCGCAGGATGCTCAGGGTCTCCTCGTGGGGGTGGCCGTACTTATTGTTGACGCCGCAGGAGATGATGCCCATTTCGGGCAGGACAGCGTTCAGGAAGACGTAGCTGGTGGAGGTGCTGGAGCCGTGGTGGCCCACCTGTAAGACATCCACCTTGAGGTTCGCGCCGCTGTTCACGAGGTCGCGCTCGGCGTCGGCCTCCATATCACCGGTGAGCAGGAAGCTCGTAGCACCGTAGTCGATGCGCAGGACGATGGAGGTATCGTTGGTGTCATCGTACTGCGCCACAGGGCCAAGCATGGTCACAGTGGCGCTGCCCAGCGCCCACTGGGTGCCTACGGCAGGTACTTCGACCTGTAAGTTCTGCTGCTGGGTGTACTTGACGAAATCCTTGAAGCACTTGGTGGAGGCTTCCGTCACGGGGCTGTAAACGTGGTAGGCCGGGAAATAGGCCAGCGCAGCGGCCAGACCGCCCACATGGTCTTCGTGAGCATGGGAGCAGAAGACATACTCCAGCTGCTCGACACCCTGGCTCTGCAAGTAGGAGACTACCAGACTGCCGTCGTCCACATTGCCGCCGTCGTAGAGCATGAACTGTCCGTCGCACTCCACCAGCACGCTCAGCGCCTGCCCCACGTCGATGAAGTGCATCTGGAAGGCGGCGTCCTGCCCGTCGGAAGGCGTCGTTCCGGTCTGAGAAGCTGCCGGGTTCGGCATGACGTCGCCGCTGCCTCCCGGGACGATGGAAGAGGTGTCACAGCCCACGAGGCCCAGCGCAAGGGCTGCGGCCAGTGCCAGCGCAGCGAGGCGGCTCATGAGCGTTTGAGCGGTCACTTTTTCTTTTTTGAAGTTTTCCACGATGTATTCTCTTTCTGTTGATTGTTTTTCGGTTTATGCGCAGGAGCCGAATGGGGCGCAAAACGTGCGCCGGGGCTGGGCTGACGGCCTGCCGGGCTGCGGCCCGCCGGGGCGGCGGAGCGGCTCTGGGGCTTGCCGCCCTTGCCTCTGGGCCGGACGGTGTAGGTGCCGTCGCCGTGGATGGTCACATCGGCGGCCTCGGCTCTGCGGGCCGAACGCTGGACCGCAATGCGGCCCTCAGCGGGAACCAGCAGGGGGATGAGGTCTTCGCGGTGGGTCATTTTCAGCGCCTTGATGACCTTTTCGGCGTTGCGGGGCTCATAATACTGGAGCAGGGCGCGCTGAAGTGCCTTGCCCTCAGCGGTCTTTTCCACAAACACCGGCTTCAAAGTGTAGGGGTCGAGGCCGGTGTAGAACATACAGGTGCTCACGGTGCCGGGCGTGGGATAAAAATCCTGCACCTGCTCGGGGCGCATATGGTTCTTGTAGAGGTATTCGGCCAGATAGACGGCATCCTTGAGGGTGCTGCCCGGGTGGCTGGACATGAGATACGGCACGAGGTACTGCTTTTTGCCCGCCTTCCTGCTCAGCTCGTAGAACTTATCCTTGAACTTGTTGAAGGTCTCGATGGGCGGCTTGCCCATGTAGGCGAGGGTGTTGGGGGCGCAGTGCTCCGGCGCGACTTTCAGCTGGCCGGAAACGTGGTACTCCACCAGCTCCTTAAAGAAAGTGTCATCGGGGTCGGCCATCAGGTAATCGAAGCGGATGCCGCTGCGGATGAACACCTTCTTGACGCCGGGCAGCTCCCGGACGCGGCGGAGGATTTTCAGGTAATCGCTGTGGTCCACGATCATGTGGGAACAGGTGGTGGGGGCGAGGCAGTGCTTGCCGCCGTTGCACATACCCCGCAGCATCTGCTCGCGGCAGGATGGGAAACGGAAGTTGGCGGTGGGGCCGCCGATGTCGTGGATGTAGCCCTTGAAATCCGGCTCGTGGGTCATCCGCTCTGCTTCGGCCACGATGCTGTCGGCGCTGCGGCTGGTGACGCGTCGGCCCTGATGCAGCTGGATGGCGCAGAAGTTGCAGCCGCCGAAGCAGCCGCGGTTCTGGATGATGGAGAACTGCAC
>ENA-UPWO01001286-UPWO01001286.1-human-gut-metagenome-genome-assembly--contig:-NODE-1286-length-11195-cov-7.344756_pt1 | contig 11195 bp, 9 predicted proteins | sample MGYA00250056_ERZ773388 | MGnify/ENA primary metagenome ERZ773388 (study PRJEB29103, sample SAMN06112004) | human gut metagenome | biome: human gut; feature: ankylosing spondylitis patient; material...
CTGGTGATCGGGGTACTTGTTGAGACGGCGCTTTACCGGTAAAGGGGCGGAATAATATATTTATAAAATCTGGAAAATCCGATTCCCGAATTGCACACAAACGTGCTTTGTGGTAATCTATAACGTGTATTTGTATACAGACGATAGAGCAGAGGAAAGCAAAAGTGAGAAGAAGACGGAGTGGACTAAATTTCGGAAGAAGAAAGAAAAAAGTAAACATGACCATTGTAAAGGAAATCTTAAGCTGGACAGTTGAGATTTTGATTACTCTGGTCATTGCTTTTACATTTGTATATTTTATCGGATTGCGAACCAGCGTGGTGGGGCAGTCCATGTCAGAAACATTGGAAAGTGGAGACGAAATTCTGGTAAATCGGTTCATTTATAAGGTGTCCGATCCAAAGCCGAATGACATTATTGTGTTTCTTCCAAACGGGAATGAAAAATCACATTACTATGTAAAGCGCGTGATTGCAGTGCCGGGAGACACGGTATTGATTCAAAATGGTGCTGTTTATGTGAATGGGGAACTTTTTGATGAGAAAGTAGATGTGTCTGCCATCGAGGAGGCAGGGCTTGCATCGGAGGAACTAAAACTTGAGGATGATGAATATTTTGTCCTTGGAGATAACCGCAATAACAGTGAGGACAGCCGCTATGCCAATATTGGAAATGTGAAAAAAGATTACATTATTGGAAAAGCATGGTTCCGTGTATCTCCGTGGAAAAAATTTGGATTTATATAAGAAAAGTGAGGAAAAAGTATGCAGTTTCAGTGGTATCCGGGACATATGACGAAAGCAAAACGTCAGATGCAGGAAGACATAAAATTAATTGATCTGGTGATCGAGCTTGTGGATGCGAGAATCCCGTTAAGCAGTCGGAACCCGGATATTGATGAGTTGGGAAAAAATAAAGCGCGACTGATCATCATGAACAAATCAGATTTGTCTGATGAGAATCAGAACAAAGAATGGGCAGCCTATTTTAAAAAGATGGGCTACTATGTTGTCGGTCTGGATGCGAGAACCAAGACAGGCATGAAAACAGTTACAAATGTAGTAATGGAAGCCTGTAAGGAAAAGATTGAGCGTGACAGAAGAAGAGGAATCTTAAATCGTCCTGTCCGTGCGATGGTAGTCGGAATTCCAAATGTTGGAAAATCGACGTTTATCAATTCCTATGCGGGAAAGGCATGTGCCAAAACTGGAAATAAACCGGGTGTGACAAAAGGAAAACAGTGGATCAGACTGAACAAAAATCTGGAATTACTGGATACACCGGGAATTTTGTGGCCGAAATTTGAAGATCAGATGGTTGGACTGCGTCTTGCACTGATCGGGGCAATCAAAGATGAAATTTTGAATATTGATGAATTGTCACTGGAGCTGATCAAAGTTCTGACAAGAGATTATGCCGGAATTTTAACAGACCGCTATGGTGTAGATGAGACACAAACTCCGGTGAAGATTTTAGAGCAGATTGCAGAGAACCGCAAATGCATTTCCAAAGGAAACGAATTGGATTACAGCAAAGCGGCAGCACTTCTGATTGATGAATTCCGAGGCGGAAAGCTTGGAAAGATTACTTTGGAGTGGCCACAGGTGCAGGCTGAATAAAGCCGGTGATGAACCTATTTTATACAGAAAGCGTCAAAAGTTGACAAAGGATAAGTGGACAGAATGGCAGAGAAAAAAATCGGTGAGATCAAAGAAGAACTTAAGGCAGTGGACGATGAGAAACTGCCTTCTTTTATAGAAACATATGAAAAAGACGAGCGTTCCGGTGTTGTGAAAATCGTAGAGCAGGCAAAGAAACGGTTTGAAAAATTAGAGGCAGAGAAGCTGCGCATTGAAAATCTGAAAAAATATGAGCGGGAATATGCAGATTATGGCTATATCTGCGGTATTGACGAAGTCGGAAGAGGACCGCTTGCCGGTCCGGTGGTAGCTGGCGCAGTTATTTTGCCAAAAGACTGCGATATTTTGTATATCAACGATTCTAAGAAGCTTTCTGCTGCAAAGCGGGAAGAATTGTATGATGTGATCATGGAAAAAGCAGTTGCGGTAGGTATTGGAATGGCAAGCTCACAGAGGATTGATGAAATCAATATTTTGCAGGCAACTTATGAGGCAATGCGTGAGGCTATAAGCAAATTAAGCGTAAAACCCGATATATTATTAAATGATGCGGTCACGATTCCCGGAGTTTCCATCAGACAGGTGCCAATTATCAAAGGAGATGCAAAAAGTATTTCCATTGGGGCAGCGAGCATTGTTGCGAAGGTTACAAGGGACCGCCTGATGGTAGAGTATGACAAGATTCTGCCACAGTATGGATTCGCATCCAATAAAGGCTATGGTTCAGCGGAACATATCAGGGCATTGCAGGAAGCCGGACCATCTCCGATACATCGTGTCAGCTTTATCAAAAATTTTGTTTAAGAGATACGGACTGTCATATTAGAAAATGCTTCTGATCGCAGGAAAAATTTGCTATAGAGGAAGTTTGTATCAAGTGAGGCGGGATCATGCACATATCCGATTTGTTAGGACAATACAACAGAAATATTTCAAGCGGAACAGAAGAATTAAAAGCAGCTTCCGGTATGCAGAAAGTAGTATCTACGCTGGAAGAATTATCTTCCGGAAGTGTTTTTGAAGGAACGGTCAGTTCTGTGAAGAATGGAAAAGTGACGCTGGCGCTTAGCGATGGACAGACCATCACAGCAAGATTGTCCGGAAAAGTGCCGCTCTCACAGGGGACTCCGATGTTTTTTCAGGTAAAAAGCAACGATGGTGTGACGATTGAGATCAAACCATACACAGGTGCTGGCAGTGGAGGAAATCCAATTCTTACCAATGCGCTGACGGAAGGAACCGTACCTGTGACAGAGCGGAATCTTGCAATGGTAGATGCTATGATGAAAGAGCAGATGCCAATTGATAAGCAAAGCCTTTTAAATATGGCAAGGATCGCAAATATGAATCCGGGTGTAAATATTACTACGGTTGTAAGTATGACAAAACTCGGAATCCCGGTTTCGCCGGAGATGGCAGCACAGTTCGAAAACTACATGACAGATGAGCATGCCATTTTACAGGAGATGGATCAGGCGATGAACGAACTGGCTGACCTTGCGGGCTCAAAAAATCTGACACCAGATCAGGCGGTACAGATGAATCAGAAAATTGTCACGATCCTTCTTCCAGAGCAGACTGTTACCGGAGCACAGGTCAATGCAGAGGGGCAGATAGAAACCGGTGGACAGACAACGGCAGAAGGGCAGATTGTGACTGGCGGACAGATAACGGCAGAAGGACAGATTGTGACCGGCGGACAGACAACGGCGGAAGGACAGATTGTGACCGGCGGACAGACGACGGCGGAAGGACAGATTTTGACTGACGGACGGCTAGGCGCAGAGGAACAGACTGTAAACGGAGAGCAGACCACAACAGCAGGACAAGCCATACAGGAAGGAACAGGTGGTCAGGCACTTGGTGACGTTTTATCAGAGCAGCAGTTTTCAAGTCTTGGCAGGTTATTGCAGAATATTCCTTCACTGGTAGAAAGTACAAAACTTTTCCCGGAAGCGATGGAGCAGGATATTTTTATCGACACGTTGGAGGATGAGAGCGTAGCACAGAATCTGATGACAGAGGACGCTGCATGGAAAGCTGCGGACGGCAAAACGGCATTGGACAAAAATCTGACCGTCTCTGATTTTCTGCGCACAGTGTCACAGATTTTATCTGAAAACAATGGAATGGCATCGCAGAGTATCCAAAAATTATTCGGAAGTGATGCATATAAAAGTCTGCTTCGGAATGTGATGGAACAGCAGTGGCTGATACAGCCGGAAGCGTTGAAACAGGAGAAAAAGATCAGCCAGCTTTACGAAAAATTAGAACAGCAGATGAGACAGGTGGAAGATGCGCTGAAAGAGGCAGGCGTTACGAAAACCAGATTTCCGGAAACTGCGGCAGAGGTGCGCGGTAATATTGAATTTATGAATCAGCTCAATCAGGCATATACTTATGTACAGGTGCCATTGAAGCTGTCCGGTCAGAATGCAAACGGAGAACTTTATGTATACACGAATAAAAAGAATCTGAGAGATCCGGATGCGGAGCTGAGTGCTTTTTTACATCTGGATATGGAACATCTTGGTTCTACCGATGTCTCAGTGAAAATGCAGCATCGGAATGTCAAAACAAATTTTTATATGGCTGACGATGCGTCTTATGATCTTGTGGAAAAGTATCTGCCCATTCTGGAACAAAAGCTGAAAGACAAAGGTTATCAGTGTACCATAACGATGACAAAGGAAGAAAAGAAGATCAGCTTTGGGGATGATTTCCTGCGAAAAGATATGCCACAGACGGGAACACTGCATCGGTATTCGTTTGATGTGAGAGCCTAGTATATCAGATACAAAACAGAGGTGGTGAGCGGATATGGCATGGGATAATGAAAAGAAAAAGGTAAAAACAGCGGTAGCAGTAGCATATGAGCCGGGAGATAAAGCACCGAAGATCCTTGCCAGTGGCAGGGGCGAAGTGGCAGAAAAGATCATCGCAAAGGCAAAAGAAAATGATGTCCCTTTCTATAAAGATAATAAGCTGGCGGAGACGCTGTCGAAATTAGAGATCGGGGATGCGATTCCACCGGAACTTTATGAAGTAGTCGCTGAGATCCTTGTGTTTGTGGATGATATGGATAAGATGAAGGCAAAATTGCAGCAGGCAGATATGTTATCATAAATGAAGTGAAATTGCAGCAGATGAATGGCATAATCAAATAGTGTGCTGCAGGAAGTGAATAGAATGAGGGACAGCAGGCACAAAAGAAGGATGCTGCTGTAGAAAAGAGGGTTTTATCAATAAGAGAAGTGTGGGAACTGCCTATGAAAAACTGGCAGGTGCATATTTGGAACAGCAGGGGTATGAGATTTTAGAATATAATTACAGATGCCGCATGGGAGAGATCGATATCGTGGCAAGACAGGGTGGATACCTGGTGTTTGTGGAAGTAAAATATCGTGCGGACAACACAGCGGGAAATCCACTTGAGGCGGTGACTGCTGCAAAACAGAGAACGATTTCCAAAGTGGCTTCGTACTACTGCCTGACACATGGTTATGGAACATTTACACCTTGCAGGTTTGATGTGGCGGCAGTTTTGGGAGAGCAGATAAAAGTCATTCAGAATGCATTTGACTATCAGGGGTTCTGAGAGGGTGAAAGAATGCATTTTTATGGCTGCTTTTTCGCAGGACAAAATCAGGAGAGTTGTAAGTGATATGGAACATAAAAGCTGGAAGCGGAAAAACAATACAGGAGTGCCGGAAGAGGTTATACATCATCCAGGGGCTGGCGTGGAAGTGCCGCTTTTACATTTTCCGTTATTGGAGAAAACAGGAATCGTAAAAGAAGGTTTTACCACAAGACTTGGCGGCGTGAGTGAGGGTATTTTTTCCACCATGAATCTGAGTTTTACAAGAGGAGATGAAGAGGAGGCAGTCCGGGAAAATTACAGAAGACTTGCATCAGCGCTTGATGTGGATTATGATAAATTTGTTTTTACGGATCAGACACATACGACAAATGTAAGAAAAGTGACGGCGGAGGATGCAGGAAATGGACTTACGAGAGAACGGGAATTTCATGATACAGATGGACTGATCACGGATGTGCCGGGCTTAGTATTATCAACGTTCTATGCGGACTGTGTTCCGCTGTATTTTGTCGATCCGGTGCATTGCGCCATCGGGTTAAGCCATTCCGGCTGGCGTGGAACAGTAAACCGCATGGGAAAAGCGACTATCGAGGCGATGCGGAGGGAATACGGAAGCAGACCGGAGGAACAGCGCTGTGCGATCGGACCGTCCATCTGTCAGGACTGTTATGAAGTAAGTGAAGATGTGGCATCTGCCTTTGCAAAAGAGTTTTCCGGTCATGAGTGTGAGATCCTGATCGAAAAGGGCGGTGGAAAATATCAGCTGGATCTGTGGAAGAGTAATGAGATTGTGCTGCGGGATGCAGGTGTCCTGCCGGAACATATAGAGATCACGGACATTTGTACGTGCTGCAATCCTGACTTACTTTTTTCCCACCGCGCAAGCCATGGTAAGCGCGGAAACCTCGGGGCATTTTTATGTTTAAAATAAGATAACTGCGAAACTCATGAAAGATGCTTATAAGGAGTTTCGCAATTATCTGTATTTGAAATAGATAAAGGAGCAAAAGATATGAGTAAAAATTATGTAGATTATATGGTAGAAGAGACCAAAAATATTCTTGCAATCGACAGTCCATCCGGCTTCACAAAAGAGGTGGCAGACTATGTCATGGGAGAATACAAAAAGCTTGGATATGAGCCAAAGCTTACGGTAAAAGGCGGTGTGCTCGTACCGATCGGCGGCAGGGACAAAGAGAACGCCGTTCTTTTAGAGGCACATATTGATACGTTAGGTGCCATGGTGGCAGAGATCAAAGCTAACGGAAGACTCCGTGTCACAGCGGTTGGTGGTATGAATGCAAACAATGCAGAGGGAGAAAACTGTAAAGTTGTCACCAGATTTAACGGAAAATATGACGGAACATTACAGCTGATCAACGCTTCCATTCATGTAAACGGAGAATATAACGATACGAAGAGAAGCTATGATTCCGTGGAAGTTGTTCTAGATGAAAAAGTGAAATCAAAAGAGGATGTGGAGAAACTCGGCATTATGACAGGTGATTTTGTCTGCTTTGATCCGAGAACTACGGTGACAGCATCCGGTTACATTAAGAGCCGTTTCTTAGATGACAAATTAAGTGTTGGAATTTTATTGGGCTATGCAAAATATTTGAAAGAGGAAAATGTGACACCGGAGCGTATGATCTACCAGCACATCACTGTATTTGAGGAAGTAGGACACGGTGGTGCAGCCTCTGTCCCGGAAGGCGTGACAGAAGTGATCTCTGTGGATATGGGATGTGTCGGTGACGGACTTGCCTGTGATGAGACACAGGTGTCGATCTGTGCGAAGGACAGCCATGGACCATATCATTATGATGTGGTAAACGGTCTTGTGAAGGCAGCGAAAGAGAATGGCATTGATTTTGCAGTGGATGTCTATCCATACTATGGTTCAGATGCAGATGTTGCGCTGAGCGCCGGATATGATGTGCGCCACGGACTGATCGGTTCTGGCGTGTATGCATCACACGGATATGAGAGAAGCCATGTGGATGGCGTGAAGAATACATTCGAACTTCTGAAGGCTTATCTCGGATAGCTGAAACGATGCTGCTTTTGAAAAAAGCATAATTTAAAGATTTCTTAATAATATCCTAGGATTATCTTCATTGTAATAGAATACCTCCCGTGCTATATTAACTGTATGAAGAATGATAGTACACATCATACAGCTAATACAGCCTGCAAATAAAAAGTCAAGGCTAAAATGAAAGAACTTTGAAAATTTTATACAGGTTGAAAATTAGACATCAAAACAAGACCACCACACCAGTGCTGGTCTGAAAGGTATAGTAGATAATTAAGATTCTGGAAGAGATGCAAGATATTCTTTCACTCGTCCATAGTAGATGCGTAGAAACTTGTTAGCACCGGCAGTCATATAGACATAATACGGTTTCTTTTGAGCCCGTTTTTTGTCTAAGAACTGATACACAGGATCATCTTGTGGATGTGTTTTGATTAAGACATCCATTACCTGAAATAGTGTTTTCCTGAGGTTAGAAGAACCTCGTTTTGAAGTTGGAACACTTTTCTGTTCATAAGAGCCGGATTCGTTAACACCAGGGTCTACACCGGCAAAAGCAGTAATGGCACCCTTGTGAGTGAAACGGGAAACATCACCAATCTCAGCCATCAGTTGAGGACCGAGTGACGTTCCAACCCCTTTCATTGCCATAACAACGGGATACTCCGGAAGCTTGGATGCAGTTTCGTTCATGAGAGTGCGTAGCGACTCAACAGTAATAGAAGCACTGTTAAGTTGGTCAACTGCCTGCTTGATAATAAGCTTTGTAATGTCATCCTTAGGAAGTACAGGAACAAGCTCCTTTGCTTTTCCATAGATTTCTTCAGCTTTTGACTTGCTGAAGTTGTACTTCTTGCGTTTGCACCAGTTTTCATAGTGATCAATAAAAGCGTTTATGGACATTTTACGGACACAGTCTACATGCCAGTATGTAGATGCAAAATCGACCCATTTCTGGCTGCCGTCACTACGTGCAGGACTGTCAAAATAAGTATTAACACCAGGATAGGTTTGGTCAAGGATGCCGATAAGGTTATTCTTCATAGCCGTCTTGTGCTTCATGTAAAAGCCAAACTGACGGTTCATGGTTTTGAGTTGATTGCGTAATTCATCCATAACGCTATACTGTTTCAGATTTTGCCACTTGTCAAGTGCATATCGGGCAATTTTAACAGAGTCAGCTTTATCTGTTTTGACTTTACGAAGGGAATCGTTATCAAAATCCTTGATAAGCTTTGGGTTAATGGCACTAACGAAAAGATTTGCTTCGGAAAGTTGATGGGCAAGGACTTCGTAATAGCGTCCGGTATGCTCCATTACAATTCGGGACTCACCTTCGATAGACTTGATAAGTTTTACAAGCGAATTGATGTCACTGGATGTGTGTTTAATTTCAAAGGGTGTGGAAACAATTTCGCCAAAAGGCCGCATAATAGCAACCATACTTTTACCTTTTGAAACATCGATACCTACTGCGTTCATAAATTTGTCACTCCTTAAGATTATTGCAATGGATAAGTACCAGTTTTACTCATTGCCTATTCAATCTACTGTGGTGTGACACGAATGCACCTGAGGTGATTCAACCTGCATAAAACGAACGCTGCGAATGAGGAGCTGGTTATCAGTCTGTGTTACGGACGCGAAGTCCAAGAAAGGAGAAGATATCCAATTGCTACCTACATTCTAACAGCTTAAGCAACAAGATGGATAATTCCTTACTGGCTGTAAGGGATATTAACCATAAATATATTGTAGTAGAAAGGATATGTAGAAATCCTTGAATTTACGCACTTTGTAGAGTTTTTCAGTTTCAACAAAATTAGTGAAAATCACAGGGAAAAAGATCTTGTGAGGAAAGTAACTGTTGTTGTAGCGTTAGACCTCGGTTGTGGGAACACAAAGAATTCTGAATATGAAAGTAAATAGAGAACTATCAGATATATTGATAGAACATAGGGATACTTGAAAGAGTGTCCCTGTTTTTTATATTAGGGCATTCCATTAGGAGTGCCTTTTTCAATTCAATTTCAGAAGGAGGTTCACTATGAACAACTTGAATTATGTCATTGGCTGCATGAAGAATACCACAACCAAGATTACAAACATCAAGGGTATATGGTGACAACGCTCTATAATGCACCAAGCACAATCAATCATTATTACCAACAAGAGGTACAGCACGATATGTATGGAGGTGGATGGCATGAAAAGGGTATTGTTTAAGGTCATTGTTCCGGCAGTGATCATTGCGGTATGGATGCTGACCTGTTATTCGGTATGCAATAAAGCAGAAGGCTTTGACTGGTTTTTATATTGGATTATTGCAGGGTGCCCGTTTGGTATCCGCCGGATGTGCCTGTGGCTGATACCGAAGAATTTCGGCATCAGTGGGAGCATAGGTGTTCTTGCTCTGAATTGTATCATAGGCGGTTTATTCGGCGGTGTAGTGCTGATTTTCAAGATAATCGGCATTGCAGGAGAGCTTATCAGTATTGTAACAGGACACTTCTGGACGAAAAGTCCAAAAGTGGAAATATAGAACTTCTGGACATTTTGTCCAAAGGTGGGGCAGTCAGAATATGGCTGCTCTTTTATTGTCAGAAGGAAGGAGCAGAAAGATATATGGAGTCAATGAGAGATGTGGACAGAGTAATGGAACGGGAGGTTATAAAGGGAAGTACACCCTTAAAATTTGAACATTTAGGATTTGGAGATTACAGCTACAATGAGATTACATCGAAGGAAAAGCTGTTACAGGTGCTTTCCTATCTGTTGCGGATTGGGGAGTATGAACCATTTGCCGGGAAAACCATAGGAAACAATGTTTACATGGATATGCGAGGGAAAAAAGCTGTTTTTAAGAGAAACAGACTGACCTATGAGAAAAATAATATTTTTGCAACAATCAAGCGGCTGGCAAAGAAATATAAGCCGGACTATGAGGGAAAGGTGTATCTGGAAACAGTAAGGTGTTTCTTTACCATATCTGAGGAAGAATTGGAAAAGTGCCGATACAATTATAAAGGCAAGGACACCTATGCCTTTGTGATGTCTGACAGATATATCATGGCTTTATGTACATACTGCCTATCCGCAAGAAAAGCGGTGGCTTTGGAAAATATAGAGCTGGAGGGACTTTCAGAAGCGGTGCTTGCTATGGTAAAATTAGAGAGTGTCAAGGAAGTGTTATTCCAGGCATTATTGCTGGATGATGTTAAATTTGAAGATGGAAAGATGTATGCGGAGCTATGCAGTATTTTTTCTATTATGTGATGCTACGGGGAAAAGAGAGGTGATTATTATTACTGAAGAACAAATTCAAAATAAAATATATAGCTATTTAGTAACACAAAATGAGCATGTTATTTTAGAACATATGCCAGATCATTATTATAATCTGTTTTGGAATTCTATTTCGATATTATATGAAGGAGGGATTCTCACAACCGCTAAAAGTGTAGAAAAATTCTGTAATAAGTTACAGTTGCGTGGTTCATATAATAGAGATAAATGTCTTCAAGGTATATCAGAAATGGTTTTTTGGCTTTATGCAATTAGAAGGAACTACAGTTTTGAAATTGATAAGCAATTACATACAAAAAATGAAAAGAATAATTCGGATGTTGACATACAAATTGTGAAGGATGGGTATACGTTTAATATTGAAGTGAAAACCCCTAATCAGGTAAAGAAGACAGACGAATCTATACTTAATATTACGATACCTTTTCGCAGTTTTGAAAGAAAAGATATTCAAGATGAAGAGGTAAGAAAAATTAATCGTGATATTTCTCAAGCAATAATCAATAATTCACAGGGAAAGTATACTGCATATGAACAGACCAAAATAGATGATAACAAGGTTATAGAATATTTAAGGTCAGGTCAAATTAAATTTACGTATGAACCTAATTCT
>ENA-UPWO01001291-UPWO01001291.1-human-gut-metagenome-genome-assembly--contig:-NODE-1291-length-11146-cov-39.817960_pt1 | contig 11146 bp, 6 predicted proteins | sample MGYA00250056_ERZ773388 | MGnify/ENA primary metagenome ERZ773388 (study PRJEB29103, sample SAMN06112004) | human gut metagenome | biome: human gut; feature: ankylosing spondylitis patient; material...
CCCGACAGCAACTACGACCTGCCGCAGGATGTCATTGACAAGACCATTGCCAAGTATCTGGAGGCCTACGAGCTGCTGACCGGCAAAAAGCTGTAAGCGTATCCCGTATCCATAAAAATCAAGGCTGCTGCGGAAAATTTTCCGTAGCGGCCTTTTTTGCGCCCCGCCCCTTGACATTGAGTGGGGATGTGAGTAATATATGTATCGTATCAAACAGTTTCACATCGAACAACTTGAATAGAGGAAACCATTATGTGTACACAGCACCCTATTGAAGAGCCCTGCAAGCTGGACCCGCCGTGGGAAGGGCCGCAGGTCATCCCCGCCCAGCTGCACCGGGTGGATAACCTGATCTTCCGCAGGCTGAACCAGTTTTCCCGCGCCAACGGGGTAGAGCAGACCACCCCCATGCACGGGTGGATCATTGAGTATCTCTACCGCCACCGGGACGAGCCGGTGTTCCAGCGGGACATCGAGCGGGAGTTTTCCATCACCCGCTCCACGGTGACGAACATTTTGCAGCTGATGGAGCGCAAGGGCTACATCCAGCGGCTGAGCGTGCCGCAGGACGCCCGGCTCAAGCAGCTGGTGCTGACCGAGGAGGGCATCCAACGGCACGAAAAGACCCTGCTGTCCTTCCACCAGACCGACGACTATGTGGCCGGACTGCTGACCGAGGAGGAGAACGCAGAACTGCTGCGGCTGCTGAACAAGCTGCGGGAAGCACTGAAATAACGATCTTTTCCGTCAAAGCGCCGAAAAAGGACTTGTTAAATTAGCAATTATGAACATTTTTCGAAAGCTATTGACATTTAAATTGTTTTGTATAAAATTGTTTTGTACCAAACAAATAAAATTAACAGGAGGGAACTCAGATGATCAAAAAGCTTGTGTCGCATCTGGGCGAGTATAAAGCCGCCTCGATCAAGACACCGCTCTTTGCTGCGCTGGAAGCCATTATGGATGTGCTGCTGCCCACCATCATGGCCTTTATCATCGACCAGGGCATTGAAAAGGGCGATATGAACGCCATCATCCGCTACGGACTGCTTACCTTTCTGGTGGCAGCCATTGCGCTGGTGCTGGGTGTGCTGGCGGGCAAGTACGCCGCCGAGGCATCCACCGGCTTTGCCGGAAATCTGCGCGATGCCATGTATGAAAACATCCAGCATTATTCTTTTTCCAACATCGACAAATTCTCTACGGCAGGTCTTGTCACCCGCATGACCACCGACGTGACCAACGTGCAGAACGCCTTCCAGATGATCCTGCGCATGTGCGTGCGCGCCCCGGTGCATCTGGTGTTTGCCATGTTCATGGCTGTGGTCATCGGCGGCCCGCTGTCGCTGGTGTTCGTGGTGGCAGTGGCCTTTCTGGTGGCGGTGCTGGCTGCCATCATGATCCCTACCTTCCGCATCTTTGACCGTGTGTTCAAGAACTACGATAACCTCAACGCCTCGGTGCAGGAGAATGTCTCTGCCATCCGCGTGGTCAAAAGCTTTGTGCGCGAGGGCTTTGAAAACGAAAAATACACTGCCGCCTGCGAGAGCCTGTACAAGCAGTTCGTCAACGCCGAAAGCCGCCTGAGCTTCAATAACCCCGCCATGCTGGTGGCGGTGTACGGCTGCAACATCGCGCTGAGCTGGTTCGGCGCAAAATATGTGCTGCACGGTGCCATTACCACCGGCCAGCTGAACGCCCTGTTCGGCTATATCATGAACATCCTTATGGCACTGATGATGCTGAGCACGGCCTTTGTCATGATCGCTATGTCCGCCGCCTCTGCCAAGCGTATCGTGGAGGTGCTGGACGAGCACACCGACCTGTCCCCGGCAAAGCAGCCGGTGCAGCAGGTGGCAGACGGCAGCATCCAGTTTGACCACGTTACCTTCAAGTATAAGCACGGCAGCGGCCAGCCGGTGCTGAACGATATCAGCTTTACCATCCGGCCCGGCGAGACGCTGGGCATCATCGGCGGCACCGGCAGCGCAAAGTCCAGTCTGGTGCAGCTGATCCCCCGCCTGTACGATGCCGAGAGCGGCACCGTGCGGGTAGGCGGCGTGGACGTGCGGGATTATAACCTTGATGTGCTGCGCCGCGAGGTCTCCATGGTGCTGCAGAAGAACGTGCTGTTCAGCGGCACCATTCTGGATAACCTGCGCTGGGGCGATGCCAACGCCACCGAGGAAGAGTGCATCCGCATGGCAAAGCTGGCCTGCGCGGATGAGTTCATCCAGCGCTTCCCGGATAAGTACAATACATGGATCGAGCAGGGCGGCTCCAACGTGTCCGGCGGCCAGAAGCAGCGCCTGACCATCGCCCGCGCCCTGCTGCGCAAGCCCAAGGTGCTGATTTTGGACGACTCCACCAGCGCCGTGGATACCGCGACCGATGCCAAGATCTGCAAGGCCTTCCGGGAGGAGATCCCCGGCACGACCAAGATCATCATTGCACAGCGCATTTCCTCGGTGCAGGATGCAGACCGCATTCTGGTGCTGGAGAACGGCCAGATCAACGGTCTGGGCACCCACGCAGAGCTGCTGGCGACCAATGCCATCTATCAGGAGGTCTACAACAGCCAGACGCAGGGCGGCGGCGATTTTGACAAGCAGGGAGGTGCGCAGTAATGGCAGTAAAAGAAGTACATGGCCCCGGCCAGCGGGGCGCACGGGGGCCGCGCCCCAAGGTGGAAAACCCGGGCAAGCTGCTGAAGCGCATCATGGATGAGGTGTTCCGCAACTATCTGCCCCACTGCATCCTTGTGCTTGTGTGCATCGTGGTCAGCGCGCTGGCCAATGTGCAGGCCAGCCTGTTCTTGCAGACTTTGATGGACGATTACATCGTCCCCATGACCCGCCAGCAGAACCCCAGCTTTGCACCGCTGGCCGGTGCACTGGTGCGGATGTGCTGCATCTACCTTGTGGGCATTCTGGCCGCATGGGCCAACGCCCGCATCATGGTCAACGTAACGCAGGGCACGCTGCGCAATCTGCGCACCAAGCTGTTCACCCACATGGAAAGCCTGCCCATCCGGTATTTTGACACCCATCCCCATGGCGATATCATGTCCGTGTACACCAACGATGTGGATACCCTGCGCCAGATGCTCAGCCAGAGCATCCCGCAGCTGGTGTCCAGCGTCATCACCATCGTATCGGTGTTCTTCAGTATGTGTATGCTCAGCTGGCAGCTGACCATCGTTACCATGCTCATGGTGGCGCTGATGCTGTTCTGCTCCAAGCAGATCGCAAAAAGCTCCTCCAAGTACTTCATCCAGCAGCAGCGGGATCTGGGCAAGGTGAACGGCTACATCGAGGAGATGATGGAGGGCCAGAAGGTGGTCAAGGTGTTCACCCACGAGCAGCAGACCCTTGCCGGCTTCCGTGAGTTAAACGACCAGCTGAAGGAAAGCGCCAAGCAGGCCAACGCCTTCTCCAACATCATGATGCCGGTCAACGCCCAGCTGGGCAACATCAGCTACGCCATCTGCGCACTGACTGGTGCAGCCATGGCCGTTGGCGGCGTTGGCGGCATGACCCTTGGCACCGTGGTGGCCTTCCTCAGCCTGAACAAGGGCTTCAATATGCCCATCAGTCAGGTGTCTATGCAGGCCAACAGCGTCATCATGGCACTGGCCGGTGCCGAGCGCATCTTCAAGATGATGGACGAGCCCAGCGAGACCGACGAGGGCTATGTGACGCTGGTAAACGCCAAGTATGACCGGAACGACCAGCTGGTAGAAACGAACGAGCGCACCGGTCTGTGGGCGTGGAAACACCCCCACCACGACGGCACCGTTACCTACCACAAGCTGGCGGGCGATATCACCTTTACGGACGTAGACTTTGGCTATGTGCCGGAAAAAACGGTGCTGCATGACATCAACCTGTACGGCCGTCCGGGGCAGAAGATCGCCTTTGTCGGCTCCACCGGTGCAGGCAAGACTACCATTACCAACCTGATCAACCGCTTCTACGATATTCAGGATGGCAAGATCCGCTATGACGGCATCAACATCCACAAGATCAAAAAGGCCGACCTGCGCCGCTCGCTGGGCATCGTGCTGCAGGACACCCACCTGTTCACCGGCACGGTGATGGAGAACATCCGCTACGGACGGCTGGAGGCCACCGATGAAGAGTGCATCGCCGCCGCCCGTCTGGCCAACGCCGATGGCTTTATTAAGCGTCTGCCGGAGGGCTACAACACCATGCTGACCGGCGATGGCGCCAACCTCTCGCAGGGACAGCGCCAGCTGCTTGCCATTGCCCGCGCAGCCGTGGCAGACCCGCCGGTGCTGATTCTGGACGAGGCGACCTCCTCCATCGATACCCGCACCGAGGCGCTGGTGCAGCGCGGCATGGACGGCCTGATGTACGGCCGCACCAGCTTTGTCATCGCCCACCGCCTGTCCACCGTCCGCAATGCAGACTGCATCGTGGTGCTGGAGCAGGGCCGCATCATCGAGCGCGGCAGCCACGACGAGCTGATCGCCAAAAAGGGCAAGTATTACCAGCTTTATACCGGTAATCTGGCCGAGAACTAAACAATTTCCCACCTTCTCACAAAGCCGCCGCACAGCCATGCCGCCGTGCGGCGGCTCTTTTTTACTCCCATGAAGAAGCAATTCTGGAAAATCCGCAGATTTTCCAGAATTGCAAATATAAAAATAATTTTCCGCTGAAGATGGCCAAAGCGCACGCGGCGGCCATTTAAAATCGTCCGCTCCACGGTATACAAATGCCCCGGGCTGTGCTAGAATGGAGCAAACGAGAAAAAGGCTGGTGAGTGTATGCACCCTCTGACGGAATATCCCCGCCCGACTATGCGCCGGGACAGCTACGAGAACCTGAACGGCCTGTGGCAGTACGCCATCACCGCCTCGGCACAGCGCCCGGCGGGCTGGGACGGCGAGATTTTAGTGCCCTACGCGCCGGAGTGCCGCGCCTCCGGGGTGGGGCGCACATTGCAGCCCGGGCAGTGGTTGCACTACCACCGATATTTTGCGCCGCCCGCCGGGACGGGCGGCAGGGTGCTGCTGCATTTCGGCGCAATGGACTACGCCTGCGCTGTGCAGGTGAACGGCCATCTGGTGGGCGGCCACCGGGGCGGCTACTGGCCCTTTACGCTGGATATCACCGCGCAGCTCAACGGTACAGGCCGCAACAGCCTGTGGGTGGCGGTGCAGGACCCCACCGGCCACGGCACACAGGCGCGGGGCAAGCAGACTTTGCAGCCCGGGGGGATGTTCTATCCCGCCCAGAGCGGCATCTGGCAGACGGTCTGGCTGGAGCGCGTGCCGGAAAATTACATCCAGTCTCTCACCGTTACGCCGGATTATGATGCCCGCACCGTGACCGTGAAAGCCCATACCTCTGCACCCGGCGGTGCGGCGAACCTGTGGGCGGTAGTGCGCGCCGGGGGTGTGACCATTGCCGAGGACTGGGGCAGCGATGAGGCCGACCAGGACGGTGAGGTGACGCTGCATATTGCGAAGGAGTATTTCTTCCCATGGAGCCCGGACACACCCTTTTTGTACGATTTGACCGTGGGCACTACGCAGGGAGAGGAAGAGCAGTTCGACACCGTGCACAGCTACTTTGCCCTGCGCAAGTGGAGCTGCGCACCGGACGCAAGGGGCGTGCTGCGCTTCTGCCTGAACGATAAGCCCATTCTGCTCAACGGCCTGCTGGATCAGGGCTACTGGACGGAGGGACTGTACACCCCGCCCTCGGATGCGGCGGTGGAACGGGAGCTGAGCGAGGTAAAGGCGCTGGGCTACAACCTGCTGCGCAAGCACGCAAAGATCGAGCCGCAGCGCTGGTACTACCACTGCGACAGGCTGGGGCTTGTGGTCTGGCAGGATATGGTCAACGGCGGCAGCAAGTATAACCTGTGGTTCGTCACCTACCTGACCAATGTTTTGCAGCCGCTTATGCGCCGCCTGCCGGACAAGGCGGCGCTGTGGGGGCTGCTGAGCCGGGGCAGCGAGAGCAGCCGCACCGAATACCGCCGGGAGCTGGAAGATACAGTGCAGGCGCTGCGCTGCCACCCCTGCGTGGGCTGCTGGGTGCCCTTTAACGAGGGCTGGGGACAGTACGATGCCGCCGGGGCGGTGCAAGCCATCCGCGCGCTGGACGACACCCGTCTTGTGGACGAGGCCAGCGGCTGGTACGATCAGGGCGGCGGGGATGTATACTCCCTGCACAACTACTTTTACCCCCTGCGGGTGCGCCCGCAGACTCGCACCGTGGCGCTGAGCGAGTACGGCGGTATTGCATGGCCCATGCCGGGGCACGAGCCGCCCCGCAGGACCTACGGCTACGGCACGGCCAAAAGCCGGGAGGAGCTGACTGCCCGCTACAAAAAATTGCAGCTGGGCACGGTGCTGCCGCAGCTGCAAAAGGGGCTTTCGGCGCTGGTGTACACCCAACTGACCGACGTGGAGGACGAGGTGAACGGCCTGTTTACCTACGACCGCACCGCCATCAAGCCGGACGCCAACGCCGTCCGTTCGGTGAACGCTGCCCTTGCCGCAGAGTTTGCAAGGGTAGTAAAATAGAACGCCTTTGGCGCGGGACGATTGGAAATGGCCTCAGCTATCGGGTTGCGGCACCCAGCATCCGCATCGTGCCTTGGGTGGCACTTGCGTCTTGCTGGCCGCTGCCCCAACAACTCCTCCCTGTTTCCGCCACTGGCGGCGGTCGTTGTCGTTGCACTCTGGCAATCTTCAGCGGAAAATATATTCTTATGTTTGGGGCTGTTGCAAAATAAAAATGCGATAGCAACTAGCACAAAGAAATAGTGCAAAAACAGAGACCCGGAACCCTTTTTGAGCCATTTTGGCCCTGAAAAGGTTCCGGGTTTTGTGCATATTTTTTCAGAGAGCTATTTTGCAACGGCCCCTTTTTGGCAGGATGGACTTCGTCATTTTTGACAAACCCCGACAGCCCGGCTTAGAGCCTTCTCCAAAGTTTTTGGCGCATTCTTGACAGTACTTTTCTGATATATTAATATATTAACGACAACTCTCATCTGATATGGTGAGGGATTTCCGTACGGCATTCACAAACTGTATTCATTTTTTCGACTAAGAAAAGGAGAAAAGACCATGGAACTGAGCAGACGTGACTTTATGCGTAGCACCGCCGCCTTTACAGCTGTTGCCAGTGTGCTGGGCACCAGTGGCATCGCCTTTGCCCAGGACGCCGACCAGAACTGTCTGGTCAAGGTGGACAGCCCCGACCGCAATGCGCTGGCCAAGCGTTTCAAGGCCGGCAGTGCTGCCGGGGTGGAGTACTATGCCTACAACCCTCGCCGTTACGCCCCTGCCCTGAAGGGGAAGCTGCCCCTGATCGTTTTCCTCCACGGTGAGGACGGTGTGGGCCCCAACGGCACCCAGCTTACCGCCAACGACGGTGCCACCTTCTACATTTCTGACGAAATGATCCAGAAGAACCCCACCTACCTGTTTGCACCCCAGTGCCCCGGCAAGAACTGGACCGACCCGGACACCGTTACGGCCTTGAAGTCTGCTATCGACAGCTATGTGGCTGCCCACCGCATCGACCCGGACCGTATCTACATCGAGGGTATGTCCATGGGCGGTACCGGTGTCTGGAACATGATCCTGGCCTACCCCTACTACTTTGCCGCTGCCATCCCCATGTGCGGCATGGTGCCTGCCCAGTGGTACAACGTCCCCGGCGCCTTTGAGGCCATCAAGAACACCCCTGTCTGGGCCTACCACTGCAAGGATGACCCCGAGATGCCCGAGGCTGAGACCGCCAAGGCTGTGCAGGCCCTGAAGGATGCCGGCTGCTCCTGCGTGAAGTACGAGGGCTTTACCGCCGGTTCCATGCCGGAGCCCCACAAGGTCTGGGAGCGGGTGTACAGCATCGGCACCCCCTATAACTGGATGTTCACCCAGTCCCTCACCCGGACCCAGCACGGCAAGCTAAACCCCAACATGATGTTCAGTCACTACCCGGTAAAGTACAACATCACCCGTGTTATGGACTTTGGCATGGACACCCTGTGGGTGCTGGATCTGGGCAAGGAAGCCCTGGTCATTGACACCGCCATGGGCGGCTCCGGCGCAGCAGACCTCTACGCCTACCTGCGGGAGAACGTGCTGACCAACCCTGACGCAGAGCTGGATATCCTGCTGACCCATAAGCACGGCGACCACATTCTGGGCATTCCCTCCCTGCTGAAGTCCGGCAAGGTCCGCCGCACCTATATCCACCCCGATGACCGGGAGGACCTGATCTCCAGCATGCAGAAATTCTTCGGTCTCACCGCCGAGGACCTGAAGCTGGTGAACATCGTAGATGGTGACACGGTCCGCATCGGCTCTGAGGAGCTGGAAGTGGTGGACGTGCCGGGCCACACCAAGGGCTCTGTGGTGTTCTTCTACAAGGACTACATCTTTACCGGTGACGCCGTTGGTTCTGGCGACCTGTTCATGATGGAAGCTGCCACCGACACCTATCTGCCGAGTCTGGAGCACTTCATGGCAGAGGTGCTGCTGCGGAACGAGGATGTGGACTACGAGCTGCTGACGGGCCACTGGGAGAACCTGAACCCCTTCAGCGTGGAGTACCTCCGCCATATGCTCATTCTGGTTAAGGGCGTCATCCGGGGCGATATTCCCATCGGCTACTACACCCGCAAGCCCGGCCGCTGGGCAGGCTACTTGGATGCCAACATCTTCTACCCCTACGCTGTCCTCAGCTACGAGAACGAGAAGTGATGTACGCTAAGACTCTGTTTCCCTGGCGGCATTCCCTGACTTTCTAACATATAAAGCAGACCCGGCACCGGCTCCGAAAGAGCCTGCCGGGTCTGCTTTGTAGTTCTATAATAAAAAATGGGGTCGGGATTTTTCCCGACCCCATTTTGCGATTTTTATACTGTTATCAGCTGTTGGCGCTGGTGTCGTTCACGATCTTGGCGGCGGGCAGTTTGCTCATGGCAGAGCTGCTCAGGGTGCTGTCCAGCTGGGCACCGTAGGCGGCAAGGGCGTCGTCCAGCTCCTCGCCCTTCATGTCGCTCAAAATCTGGCTGCGCAGAGCATCCAGCGTGGAAACGCCCAGCGGGTCCAGACGGACGGCCAGCATCAGGGCATAGCCGGAGTACTGGATGGCGGCTGCCTGCCCGTAGGCAAGGCCGCGCAGGGTATCGGCGGAACCCTCCTGTGTAAAGGCGTCGGTCAGGTCGCTTTCGCTCAGCAGGTCGGTCTGCAGGGTGCTGGTGGAGGGTACCTCGGCGTCCAGCACAGCACAGATCCCGGTCAGTGCGCTGCTTGCGATGCTGTTAAAGGTGGTCAGCTGGCTGGAAGTGTCCTCCGGGGCGCTGGCGTTGTAGCTGTCCGCAGCTTTCTGGGCAAGGGAGAGCATCTCGGCCTTCTGGTCATCGCTGGCAAAGGCGAAGGTGCTGGTGTTGTACAGGGGCACGGTGATAAAGCCGATCTCGTACATGGTACTGTCCAGATGCTCGGTCAGCTCGCCGTCCTCCACAGGGGTCTCGCCGTCCTTGCCGTAGACAAGATCCAGCAGCAGGGTGTGCTTGTACTGCAGCTGCTGGAACAGCTTCAAGGTCTCCAGCCCGATGCCGTTGGCAGTGTAGGCATCGCCGTAGTTATCCATCAACTGCTGGGCGTAGCTGTCGGCGGCAGACTTCTGTTCCTCGGTCAGCTCACCGCCCAGTTCAGTAAAGCGGGCATCCACAGCGGCAAGGGTCTGCAAAGTCTCAAGGGTCTTTTGCGCCACATAGTCCTTTACCACGGCGGTCTCGCCGGTGTCGGCATCGGTGGTGATGGTGGCCTTGAGGAAGGAATTCACCTTGCTGGTGTCCTGCTCAGAGTCCGCCAGCTGTGCAGCCTGCTGGTAGGCATCGTACTGCGCCAGCAGGTACAGGCCGCTGGTCACCTCAAAATCGCCGATCTTGCCCACGGTGTCCGGGGTGGAGAGTGCGCAGCCCACAAGGCTGACGGTCAGTGCAAGTGCGCATACCAGCGCAAGCAGTTTCTTTTTCATGCGTTTTGCTCCTTATTTGTTTTTATAAAACCCTCTCAGTCACGTTTGCGCGTGCCAGCTCCCCCTGTTTGGGGAGCTTTTTCGCGTTCGGTGCCGGTCAGGATATCTGCCATGGCTTTCAGGATGTTTTGCAGCAGTTCCAGCGGCTTTTCGTCCGGCTGCAATACCACCGAGAGATAGGGCTTTGTGCCCGCCCCGGCGGTGACACGGCCATTGAAAGCTTGCAGCAGGCCGCGTATCATGGCAAGGTCCAGCGTTTCCAGATTCAGCACAAGCGTATCCTTTTTCTGGGTCACCTCGTACACGCCCACGGCAGCGGCCTGTACGCGGACAAGGGAAACGTTGACCAGATCGCTCACCGAGGGCGGCGGGTCGCCGTAGCGGTCGATGAGCTCGTCCAGCACATCGGCGGCGTCCTCCGGAGTCTGGATGGCGGCAATGCGCTTGTAGGCCTCGATGCGACCCGCGCCATCCGGGATATACTTTTCCGGGATAAAGGCGTCCACCCGCAGGTCCACAAGACAATCGCTCTTGTCCCGCTGGACGGGCTCGCCCCGCGCTCGGGCAATGGCCTGTCCCAGCATTTTAACGTAGAGGTCGTAGCCCACGGCTTCCATGTGGCCGTGCTGGCTGTGCCCCAGCAGACTGCCCGCGCCGCGGATCTGCAGATCCCGCATGGCGATGCGGAAGCCCGAGCCGAAAGCGGTGAACTCCCGGATGGCAGAAAGCCGCTTCTGGGCGATATCGGTCAGGGTCTTGTCCCGGCGGAAGGTGAAGTAGGCGTAGGCCTTGCGGCCGGAGCGTCCTACCCGCCCACGGATCTGGTACAGTTGCGCCAGACCCATGCGGTCGGCGTCCTCAATGATGAGGGTGTTGCAGTTGCGCACATCAATGCCGGTCTCAATGAGGGTGGTGCAGACCAGAATATCGATCTCGCCGTTCAGCAGGTGCTGCCATACGGGGTTCAGTTCTTCCTCGGTCATCTTGCCGTGGGCGATGCCCACCCGCGCACCCGGAACCATCTGACTGACATGGGCGGCGCAGGCTTCGATGTTGTCCACCCGGTTGTGCAGGTAGTACACCTGCCCGCCCCGGGCAAGCTCCTT
>ENA-UPWO01001292-UPWO01001292.1-human-gut-metagenome-genome-assembly--contig:-NODE-1292-length-11140-cov-7.313658_pt1 | contig 11140 bp, 8 predicted proteins | sample MGYA00250056_ERZ773388 | MGnify/ENA primary metagenome ERZ773388 (study PRJEB29103, sample SAMN06112004) | human gut metagenome | biome: human gut; feature: ankylosing spondylitis patient; material...
GATGTACTATTTCAGGAAGAAAAACCCTTTTATTCTTCTGCAAAAAGTTTCTGCTTCCGCTCAATCATCTCATCAATTCTCTCGATATACTGCCCGACATCCTTGACATTCTCGCATCTTTCGATCCGATGTGTGCCATCCGGATTTGGTTCTGTCCAGACACGTTTTGTGGAAGCTCCGGCTCCGCAAGCTACGATGGTCTGTTTCTCTTCCATGATCAGAATATTATAAACTCCCGCTTTTCCTTCTTTCGCATAACCGACATTCTCAAGGTTTCCCGCCATTCCCTTCTGGCGGTACAGATAATAAGGGAACAGGTCCATCTTCTTCGCATAGGAAGCGGTCAGGTCCATATGTTCCTGCGTGTTGACCATCTTATAATCTTTATAGTCTTCCTTGAACATATTTAAGCGCGCCGCGCGTTTTAGTGCCAGAGAGTGAACAGTCAGATTGTCCGGTTTTAACTGCATGATCTGCTCTAATGTATCGCGTACGTCCTCTAAAGATTCTTCCGGCAGTCCCATAATGAGATCCATATTAATATCATCAAATCCAAGTTCTCTTGCGATCTTAAAACTTTCCACAGTCTGTTCTACCGAATGGCGCCTTCCGATCAGGTCGAGCGTTCTCTGCTGCATGGTCTGCGGATTGATGGAAATTCGTGTGATTCCCCATTTGCGCAGCACCTCTAATTTTTCTCCTGTGATGCTGTCCGGTCTGCCGGCTTCCACGGTAAACTCAAGGCAGTCTGACAAATCAAAACTACATTTAATTTTACGGATCAGACGGTCTAACTGATAAGGCTCTAATGTTGTCGGCGTTCCGCCACCGATATAAATGGAATTTAAATGCTTGTGATAAAACTTTGCCGCCGTATAATCAATCTCTTTTTCCAGTGCATCTAAATAAGCATCCACACGGTTCTTCCAGCTTACAAGCGGATATGATGTAAACGAGCAGTACAGGCAGGTCGTCGGACAGAACGGGATTCCGATATAAAGACTGTATCCGTTGTCATAATCAATTTTCTTTAAGATCGCATTTTCTCGTTCTGCAATATCGGTTGCAAGTTCAATCTTCTCATCGGAAGCCAAATAGGTATCCTTCATATACCGGTAGATCTCCTCCCGGCTTTTTCCTTCCTCCAGCAATTTCATAGGAATCTTCGTTGGACGGATTCCGGTCAGGTTTCCCCATGGAAGTGTTCGTTTCGTATAATCACAGAGCATACGGTACAGCATCTGCTTCAGCTGATTTTTCGTCCGCACGCGATCCGAAAAATCTACCTGAATTGTCTCACCCGGTATCTCTTTTACTTCTTCCTGACCCGGTTTTTCATTTGCCTGCGCATCCTCATTTGCATGCACGATCTCCTGCCATGTGATCTGAATCGTATCTTCCCCGTAGTTTACCTGCATGCGGATATCGATTTTTTCATCATATTCTTTTTTTTCTGCCGACACACCCACATACTGTTCCGGGAAAAATGCCTTGATCAGAGAATGAATATCATATTCAAATTCCGGTTTATTTAATAAAACTTCTATCATCCCAAAACCTCTCACTTACAGATACGGATTATACATCCGCTCTGTCCCAATCGTTGTAATATCATTGTGTCCGGTGTACACGGTCGTCTCATCCGGAAGCGGCAGAAGTTTCTCCTTAATGGAGCGGATGATCTGTGCTGCACTGCCCTTTGGAAAATCGGTGCGTCCCACCGATGTGCAAAAGAGGGTGTCCCCGGAAAAAACTACATTCTGATACGGGAAATAATAGCAGCAGCCACCCACCGTATGTCCCGGTGTATGGAATACACGGATATGAAAACCGGCAAGGTCGATCTCCTGCTCATTCTGCAAAAATACATCCGCATGATAGGTCTTTTGTACACCTTCCCAGCCGCTTAAATTGAGAGACGGCGTATCTAAGGTCTCTTTTTCATGCTCCTCGGCATATATTTTGATATCAAAATGTTTTGCAAGTTCCTCCGCTCCACCCGCATGGTCAAAATGTCCATGTGTCAGCAAAATTGCGATCGGTGTCAGCTTTTCCTGACGAATCTTCTTGGCAAGTTGATCTGCACTTGCCCCCGGATCGATAACCAGTACTTCTTTTGTGTCATCGTTGATCGCAAAATAACAGTTTGTCTGTACCGGACCAACTACATATTGTTCTACTTTCAATGGTGCCATAGTTTCCCCTTTCCTGTCTGACAAAATCTTTTTCTTTACAGAAAAACTGGCTGCCCATCTGGATGCGGTTCATGTTTCCCACAACCTTCTGACAACCAGTTCTTTTAGCCCGTCGTTCTCTCTATATCAATGATACTCTCGATCTGCCGCAGTCTCTCCACAACGCTTGTAAGTTCTTCCCTGCCCTTCGTGCTGAAAGATACATCGATTGTTGCAATTCCCTGCTTGCTTGTTTTGGAGTGAATCGAATCAATATCGATCTCACGCTCTGTAAATATCTTTGTGATATCCACGAGAAGACCGGTTCGGTTATTGCCGTAGATCTTGATCTCTGCACGGTACAGGCCACTGCTGCCGGACTCTTCATCATGCTGCCACTCGGCATCGATCAGACGCTCACGCTCCATATCAGACAGATTGATAATGTTGATACAGTCTGTTCTATGGATGGAAACACCTCGGCCTCTGGTTACAAATCCAACGATCTCGTCTCCCGGTACCGGACTGCAGCACTTTGAAAAATGCACTGCCACATCATAAAGTCCTTTTACAATGATACCGCTCTTGGAATGTTTCTGTACGACCTTATCTTTATTCTCGGCAATGGTCTCAAGCACTTCATCATCCGTGATACACGCAAGATGGTCTTTTTTGTATTCCTCATACATGCGGTTTACGATCTGACCTTCTTTTAAACCACCATGTCCGATCGTTGCAAGGCAGGAATTCCAGTCATGGAAACCATATTTTCTTAAAATTTTCTCCTGATATTCCGGGAAATTGATTCCCTTGGATTTTGCCGATGCGATCAAAAGTTCCTTGCCGTGTGTAATATTTTCTTCTTTTAACTCACTGCGGAACCACTGATTGATCTTATTTTTCGCCTGGGTGCTTTTTACAATATTTAACCAGTCACGGCTCGGTCCCTTTGAATTCTGGGAAGTGATTACTTCCACACGGTCACCGTTCTGGATGATGTAGTCGATTGGAACCAGTTTTCCGTTGACTTTTGCACCGATCATCTTATTGCCGACCGCGGAATGAATACTGTAAGCAAAGTCGATCGGCGTGGAACCGGTCGGAAGATTCTTGACATCTCCGGTCGGTGTAAAACAGAATACCGTATCGGAAAACAGGTCAAGATCGCTCTTTAGCAGGCTCATGAACTCTTTATTATCTGACATGTCGCGCTGCCACTCTAAGATCTGACGGAGCCAGCTCAGCTTTTCCTCTTCGGTAACGGTCATTGGCTGTGACACACCGCCATTGTTACTTGCCTCTTTGTACTTCCAATGGGCAGCGATACCATATTCAGCCGTACGATGCATCTCAAAGGTACGGATCTGTATCTCAAACGGCTGACCGGTCGGTCCGATCAGAGTCGTATGGAGTGACTGGTACATGTTCGGCTTAGGCATCGCAATGTAGTCTTTAAACCGTCCCGGAATCGGCTTATACATCTCATGAATCACACCGAGTGCTGCATAACAGTCCTTGACGGAATCCACGATGATGCGGATGGCAAACAGATCATAAATCTGGTCTAATGTCTTGTGCTGATTGACCATTTTTTTGTAAATACTGAAGAAATGTTTTGCACGTCCGTCAACCTGTGCAGGAATTCCTGCATCTTTGATGTGCTGGCGCACTTCTTCCACCAGTTTCTGTACATATTCGTCCCTGACACTCTTGCGCTGTGCGATCTGATGTACCAGATCATAATAGGCATCCGGCTCTAAATATTTGAGTGAGAGATCGTCCAGCTCGATCTTGATCTTGGAAATACCAAGACGCTGTGCGATTGGTGCGTAAATATCCATCGTTTCACGCGCTTTTTCCTTCTGCTTCTCAGGTGTCATGTATTTGAGCGTACGCATATTGTGAAGACGATCCGCAAGCTTGATCAGGATAACACGGATATCCTTTGCCATTGCAAGGAACATCTTACGAAGATTCTCTGCCTGAACCTCCACTTTATCCGCATCATAAGAGAGCTGTCCTAATTTGGTAACACCATCTACCAGAAGAGCAACCTCATCTCCAAACTCCTGTGCAATCTGTTCATCCGTCATAACAGTATCTTCCACAACATCATGTAAAAGTCCTGCAACGATCGTCTCCTTATCCAGCTCTAACTCCGCTAAAATAATCGCAACACACAATGGATGGATGATATATGGCTCGCCGGACTTTCTTGCCTGTCCCTCATGTGCATCCCTCGCAACATGATATGCTTTCTCGATCAGCGATATATCTGTCGATGGATGATACTTTCGCACGCTGGCGATCAGTTCGTCATATAGTTTTTCCGGACTCTCAAACTCTTTCATCGGCTTGATGTTATCGTCCTCTTCTTTTACTTTTTTTTGCAGATCCAGTGATTCTGATGAAAAATCCGCCATGTGCCTCACCCACTTTATCCCTTTTTTAGTAGTTTATATTATATTTTATTTTTATGGAAAATGCAACGTTTATTGATGATATCATGCCCCGCTTTTGCTTATGGTATAGCGTTTCATGCATTTTCCGTCCAGATCCATTTCCTCCCGGAACATAAATCCCAGTTTTTCTGCCAGACATTCCGATGCTTTATTTCCTTTCTGGATCAGACAGTTTAATTTATCGAATTCAAGAAAATTCCATGCGTAACCGATCACAGCAAGACAGACCTCTGTTGCATATCCTTTTCTCTGATACGATACGTCGATCATATATCCAAGTTCCGGCTCACCGTCACACACCTCACGATTCTCGATCCCGACCCGCCCGATCAGTTTTCCCGTCGCCTTTTCGATCACGACCCACATGCCGTACCCATAAAGGCGGTACATATAGTTAATATACGACCGCTGATACTCTTTTTCCTTTTCGTATTCATACAGCGGGTCTAAATATTCCGTCATTCCCTCCCCGGCATACAGTGCAAACAGGCCGTCTAAATCATCCAGCGTGATCTCCCGCACGATGCAGCGTTCTGTCGTGACGATCGTCCACGGAATACCATGTTTACGTTCATACGCACGAAGCAGAAACGTTTCATCCACTTCCTCAAGACCTTCGATTAACATAACCGCAGCCTGCATTCCCTGTTCTTCGATTCCCTCCGTCACTTCATCTGTGCTGTCATTACAATTCACGTTCTGACTACCAATTTCTGTAATCACATCGTCCGGTACTTCTCCTGTGCTCTCATTCTCTGCTCCGCCCAGTCCGATATATCCCAGCGTTGCCATTCCAAGCTGATCCATATTAGAAATAATGTGCCCATCTGTAGAGATGAGCACACTTTCTTCTGGCGGGAACAGAGAAAACTCTGCTCTGCGATTGGCATTATTTTTCCCTGTTACCACCAGTTTCAGATCCGGTTCCGGTCTGATATTCTGTTTTAAATAATCCAGTTCCCGCTCCGGGAGTCTGTCTGCTATTATAAATCTTAATTCCGGCATCGTATTTCACATTACCTCAATCGCTTATTCTAAGGTATCCTCTTCTGTATCCGGTTCCGGCACGACCGGATCTGTGGCATAATCATATTTGATATCATCATATCCCCATCCGGCAATGATATCTTTTGGTTTGCCATCTACCATAACTGTTTTATAGGTCGTTATTCTTACAAAATAGCGTTTGCCCTTGGTAAGTCCCTTGATCGTATATTTTAATTTATTGCTGTTTTTGATCTTGATCAGATGGATATCTTTTTCCGGTGTCGAATAAAAACCACCTTCTCCATCCGTATACTGGATCATATAACCGGTAATCTGCTCTTTGGTCTTCTTTGGTACATTCCAGCTTACCGTAGCAGAATTTGACGTCATCACCAGATCATTCAGCATTGCATTCTGCGGTGCGATCGTAAACTCCCGGATGATCGTTCCGCGGAAATCACCTTTTAATTTAATCTGAATACGATGCACTCCGATACTCCTGCAGTCTGTCAGATATTTTACGGAATAATTCTTTTTCGGAACCGTCTTTCCGGTATAATTACGTTTTACCGTTACTGCAGGTTTATGTTTCTTTCCGTCGTAGACATAAGTTGTCTCTCTCTGCCAGTTATCATCCGCAAGACACACATACAGGCTGGTTGACTGTACTAGCGGCCATTTGTTCTTGATAGAACGTTTATTTTTAAAAGTAGACTTTTTAATTCCAGGAATCTGTGTCCAGGAACTGAGATCCGTATAAGCAAGAAGGTTCTTCGTCTTATCCAATGACTCTTTCGAATCGATCACCTTAAATGTATTATAGACCTTACGCTCCCTGCCATTGCTATCGCGAAGTCCCCAGTAAAAGCCCTGATCCACATCCGACTGCGGTTCGGTATCTCTCGCATAGATAAAGGATTCGATCATCTTATTTCCTTCGCTGATATAATAAGCATACGCATAAGTTGCTGCCTGTAATTCTTCTCCCTGTGTCGAATTGAATGCCTGCTCTGCGAGCATAATCGTCGCATCTTTTCCGATCTTCTTTTTCACATATTCTGTAAGAACAGAAATGTTTTTCATAGTGATGATCGTGGAATCCACACCACTGCCTGCTAAAGAGTCATCCCAGAATTTTGGCTCCACAAGTCCCTGTGAATATGCATGATATGCAATGTTTGGACATATCTTACCCTGCGCTTTCAGTTTCGAATAAAATGTGTCCAGTGTATTCTTCGTCGAGAAAAAGCTGTTTCCGCTTCCATCGACATCCTGATTCCAGTTATAATCAAGGCTGATATATACCTTTGAATGGCTGCTGACACTCTTTGTGGCATTATATGCAATGCGGAATGCCCGCGCATAATCATCCATATACGCACTTAAACTTTTTCCGCCCGCATAGTTCCAGTCATAAGGGCTGTCAACCTCATTTCCCAAGATCCATCCGGACACCAAATGCTGTTCATTGCCAAATTTCTCTGCCATGTAACTCATAAACGCTTCCCAGGTACGGCATCCTGCTGCGGATGTTGTCTTAATGGAAGAGAATATTTTTCCACCGCCATAACTCATTTTGCCCGCCTGGCCTTTTGCGTCTTTGCCAAGAAGCAGGATCACATATACTTTGGATCCATCGTCAATATACTGACGCACCTGATCCTGCAGCCAGTTTACACGATCCCTGTCAAATGTATATTTTTTCCCGCGGTATTTATACACCTCTTTATTTCCGCAGTCTTTGTTTAAAATTTCTTCAATTGACCAGTTTAAGACAACATGCTGTGTACGAAGCTTTTTTACGGATGTATGGTCTGCCCAGTCCGGCTGCAGTCCCTTTTTAGAGGTAGTCTTTACGCCGGTTCCGGTGTAGGATGCTAATACTTCCGGATTGGTAATGTACTGTGCACCGCTTATTGCTGCATATTTTTTCCCTTTTTTGTATGCAGCCACAAATTTCTGGCAAAGCATGCTGCTCTTATATTTTACAGAAAATGTGACAGTACCTTTTTTAAAGTTAGCAGAAGCCACCGGTTTTCCGGCAAGTTTTGCATTTTCTTTTACATTGGCATCTACCGAAAACAGGTAAAGTTTTTTTCCCATTCCTTTCTGTATTCCGGCAACTTTTGCTTTTACCGTTACCTTGCTTCCAACTGAATTTACTTTACAGGATACTAACTGTACCGGTTTTCCAGCCGCCATAACTGTTGTCTGTCCCACCGGTAAAAGTCCTGCTGCCATAATGGCCACGAGACAGATACAGATAACTTTCTTTAACATTTTCATAACTTATATTCCCTCACTGTTTACCGGTCATGTACTGCGCCGATAAGTTCTTTGATATCTTTTACCTGATAGCGCTCCATATAATCACGGATTCCATCTACGATCTCCATAGTGACCTGCGGATTGGTAAAGTTTGCCGTTCCAACAGACACTGCTGTTGCACCTGCAAGGATCATCTCAATCGCATCATCCGCATTCATGATGCCTCCCATACCAACGATCGGGATATTCACTGCCTGCGCAGTCTGGTATACCATGCGTACTGCAACCGGATGCACTGCAGGACCCGACATACCGCCTGTTCTGTTCGCTAATGCAAATGTACGTCTGTGGATATCAATCTTCATACCTGTCAATGTATTGATCAAAGATAAACCATCTGCACCGCCAGCCTCTGCCGCACGTGCCATCTCAGTGATATCTGTTACATTCGGAGAAAGTTTCATGATGACCGGCTGCTTTGCATGTGCCTTGATCTCTCTTGTAATATCCTCCACCATTTTCGGATTCTGTCCAAATGCGATACCACCCTCTTTTACATTCGGACAGGAAATATTGATCTCTAACAGATCGACCGGCTGATCGGCAAGTCTGTCTACAACTTCAACATATTCCGCAGTTGTGTGTCCACATACATTGACAACAATTCTGGTATCATATTTTTTTAAAAACGGAATATCACGCTCGATAAAAAGATCGATACCCGGATTCTGAAGTCCGATCGCATTTAACATACCGCCATACACTTCTGCCACACGTGGTGTCGGATTTCCCTCCCATGGCACATTTGCAACACCTTTTGTCACAACAGCACCAAGACAGTTCAAATCCACGAACTCAGAATATTCTTCTCCGGCGCCAAACGTTCCGGACGCAGTCATGACCGGATTATTTAATGTCACTCCACATAAATCAACTTTCATGTTCATCAGAATTCTACCTCCTGTGCAAGAAATACTGGTCCCTCTTTACAGATTCTCTTATTTTTCACATTACTGTGTGCATCTTTTTCTTTTGACTTGCACACACAGGCAAGGCAGGCACCGATTCCACATGCCATACGCTCTTCCATGGAAATCCAACATTCGATATTCTGCTCTGCCGCGTATTCTTTGATCGCACGAAGCATCGGTGTCGGTCCACAGGCATAGATGATATCTGCGTCTAATCCATTCTCACGGATCGCATCCAGGACATTTCCTTCCGTTCCGGCACTGCCATCCTCCGTTGCAATATAGATCTGTCCGCGATTCCGGAAATCCTCTAATAAAAACAGTTCATCCCTGAATCCAAGCACGATCTTTTTCTCGCAGTCTAACTCTTTTGCGAGTTCTAACATTGGTGGAATTCCGATTCCGCCGCCGATTAAAAATGCTTTTTTATTTTTCTTCGGAAATCCGTTTCCAAGCGGGCCAACCACTTTTAACTGCATACCGGTACGCATACCGGAAAATTCTGCGGTTCCCTTTCCTGCCACACGGTATACCAGACGGATGGCGCCGTCTTTTCTGTCGATCTCACAGATACTGATCGGTCTTGGAAGCAGTCTGCTTCCCTCATTACAGTAAACAGAGACAAACTGTCCTGCCTTTGCATGTGCTGCGATATTCTCTGTGCGAAGCCACATGCTGTAAATGTCATCCGCGATCTCTTCCTGCCTGATGATGATCGCAGTTTCCTCAAATTTTGTACCCTTTGTCTGCATGAATTTTCTCCTTTTATTAACCGCTTTTCTTATTCTTCATATACAATGTGACCGCCAACGATCGTCATTTTTACTTTTCCGGTCACGGTTCTGCCGTCAAACGGTGTATTTCTTCCTTTGCTGGCAAATTTATTTTTATCAATCTTATAAGTCTCATTTGGATCAAAGATCACAATATCTGCTGTCTTTCCCGGTGCAATATCACCCTTATCGATTCCAACGATCTTTGCCGGATTGTAGCTCATTTTTTCTGCCATCTGCATTGGTGTCAGATAACCGCCAAGTACAAGCTCTGTATAAGTCAGGCATGCAGCCGTCTCAAGACCTACGATTCCAAACGGTGCATTTTTCATGGATGTATTTTTATCTGCAAATGTATGCGGTGCATGATCGGTAGAAATAACATCCATAATATTGTCACGAAGTCCGGCTCTTAATGCCTCCACGTCTTTTTTGGTACGAAGCGGAGGATTCATCTTGAAATTGGTATCTGCATCCGCATCCGCAGCGATCACATTCTTTTCCACATCCATTTCCGGTGCGATCTTGCGGATATCATCCGAAGTCAGTGTAAAATGATGCGGGCATACTTCAGCGGTAACTTTTACATTCTTTTGTTTTGCAAGATCCACCATCATGACAGAATCTTCCGTCGAACAGTGACATAAATGCAGCCTTGCCCCTGTGTCGTGGCTTAGCATGATATCTCTTGCAACAATGATATCTTCTACGGAATTGGTGATTCCCTTTAATCCAAGCTCCCTTGCGTGCTCATCCTCGTTCATGACTCCGCCATTGACAAGGTTTTTATCCTCGCAGTGCGCAAGTACCACAATTCCTAACTTTGCGGCCTTCTCCATCGCCTCACGGTATAGCTGCGCATTCATGACAGATTTTCCATCCTCACTGATCGCAGGAATACCGGCTTTTACCATCCCTTCGATGTCCGCGAGTTCTTTTCCATCCTGGTTCTTTGTCACAGCACCGACCTGCAGTACATTCACAAGTCCGACCGTTTTTGCTTTATTATGCACATAGTTTACAACATCCGGATTGTCAACGACCGGTTTGGTATTAGGCATTGCAAGGATCGTCGTGTATCCGCCATGTGCTGCTGCCCGGCAGCCTGTCTCGATCGTTTCCTTATCCTCAAATCCCGGATCGCGTAAATGCACATGCATGTCAATAAATCCCGGCATGACAAAACATCCCTTTGCATTGATCTTCCGGTCTGCTTTCTCTTTGATCCCTTTTTCGATCTTAGAAACAACACCATTTTCCACCAACACATCTGCAACTTCATTCATCCCTGTGGCAGGATTGATCACCTGTCCATTTTGAATTAATATTGTCATAATTTCTCCATTCCGAAGCACGCTTTCATCGCTTCTGTGCAAAATTTTGTCTGTATTCTGTCAAATTTTATATCAGTGTACCATATGCAAAAATCTTCGTAAACACAAAGCCTCTATAAACTGCCATAGATTTCCGGCGTGACATAGGCGCGGATAAAAATGCCCTCCGGC
>ENA-UPWO01001294-UPWO01001294.1-human-gut-metagenome-genome-assembly--contig:-NODE-1294-length-11122-cov-135.806519_pt1 | contig 11122 bp, 7 predicted proteins | sample MGYA00250056_ERZ773388 | MGnify/ENA primary metagenome ERZ773388 (study PRJEB29103, sample SAMN06112004) | human gut metagenome | biome: human gut; feature: ankylosing spondylitis patient; material...
GGTTGTACTCCATCGTCACCTCCTTGCTGGCTGGTGTCCATTGCATCCACTCCAGTTCATACTGGTTTTCTATCTGGTGCTTGTCAGCCTCCACCTTCTTTCCGGTAGCCACATCGATAATGACCGGATAGTGCTGTGGCAGGGCATCGCCCGGCTTGGCATACTCCTGCTTGTGGAGGATAGGCTGCAGCTGGTCGGCAGGCGAAGATTCCACGTAGTAAGCATAGCGCTTCTCTACCGGCACACGCTTGCATACGAAGATGTGCTTGCCGTCTGGGCTCCATTGGATGCGGTTGCTGTAATAGCATCCGATGGTACCATCCTGGGTAAGGATTCGCTTGGCTTCGGTATAAGGCTTTCCTGCCTCATGAACCACCACGTTGTAACCTTCGATGTAGGCTTCCATCTTGCCGTCGGGCGAAAGTACCGGATAAGCCTCCTTCTCCTCATCTACCTCCATCCAATGGCGCTCATGGCGTCTGCCAAACTGAGGTTTGTTGGCAAGACGAGGCTTGATGCCCAGCGCCTTTTCCATCGCATCCTGCGAATCATAGGTCTTCATCTCATCCTTGTCGGCATCATAGGAAACAAACTTCTTGCCCTGAGGAGTAGAAATCTGATAATGCAATACATGGGTGGAATCGCACCAAGCCGACGAGCGTGCCCAATGGAACACGGAATCGGCAGAGAACTGATGACGCAGCGCATAGGCTCTGTTGTAATCTTCTAATGTGCCCTGTGCTGAAGCTGTAGCTGCCGGCATCGCCATCATCAGAACGAGAGATGCCGATAATAAAGTCTTATTCTTCATAAGCTATGATATTTTTTATTCGATTCGTACTTCACTCTTACTTCACTCTTACCTCATAAGGGAAACGGCGGGAAGATGGATCGAGCGAATGATTCGAAAGAGCTCCCATCACCACGAGATAATAAGATTTTCTTCATATCAATTTTAATCATGTTAGTTTCAGCCCACAAAATAACAAAATCTTTCTGATATAAGCGAGCAAAATAGTCCAAAAGAATGAAAAAATCGTAGTAATTCCCAATTTTATGGCATTTTCCTTTGATATTTCAAACAAAAGCTCTATATTTGCACCTTAGAAAGTGCACGAAAGGCACAAATTTGCACCTTGAAAGGTGCACGAAAGCAATAAATCTGCACCTTGGAAGATGCATTTAATAAAAAAGCGTATGGATATTACATTGATAAATTACATGAAAGAACAGCTTGAACTCGTATCTTTAGCGTTCAAGAGATACAATTATGACAAGCTTCCGTGGGAGGCTCGTCTAGTAGGTTTGATGGGACCAAGAGGTGTCGGCAAGTCTACCTTGATATTGCAACACATCAAGAGCAAGAGTCTAGAAGAGCAAGCTAAGTCGCTCTATGTTTCAGCCGATCACAGCTATTTCACCACCAACACGCTCATCGAAACAGCCAACCAGTTTGTGCGTGAAGGGGGCGAATGGCTCTATATAGATGAGGTACACAAATATGAAGGATGGTCGCAGGAGCTCAAGCAGATATACGATTCCCACCCTGGGCTTCATGTATTCTTTACAGGCTCTTCCATCCTCGACATCATAGATGGCGAAGCCGACTTGAGTCGCAGAGTCATCTTGTTTGACATGCAGGGTTTGTCATTCCGTGAATACCTGGAAATGTTTCATGGCATCAAGACTCCTATCAGAAGCCTAGAGGATATCCTCAATGGGAAAACAGAGATAGAAGGCCTCCAGCATCCGATACCGCTCTTCAACCAATATCTGCGCGTGGGGTATTATCCATTCTCCAAAGAAGGATTTTTCCAGCAAAGATTGCAGCAAGTGATACGCCTCACGATGGAAGTGGACATCCCGCAGTATGCCAACATGTCGCCAGCCACAGGCAAGAAACTGCGCCGTATGTTATCCATCATAGCCAGCAATGTGCCTTACAAGCCAGAGGCCACAGGATTGGCTAATGAGATCAAGGTGAGCCGCAACGACATACCTACCTATTTATTATATATGGAGAAGGCAGGCATGATAGGACAACTACGTGATGAGACAGGCGGTATGCGAGGGCTTGGCAAGACTGAGAAGGTATATCTAGACAATACCAACATCATCTATGCCCTCTCTGGCGAGAATGCCAACATAGGCAATGTGAGGGAAACATTCTTCTACAACCAAACTCGCCTAGCTCTAGATGTTACCTCTTCCAAGGTTTCCGACTTCTCCATTGGCAAATATACCTTTGAGGTAGGCGGAGCCAAGAAGAGCCATCGACAGATAAAAGACGTAGCCAACTCCTTCATCGTGCGTGATGATACGGAGTATGCCAATGGCGATATTCTCCCACTTTGGGCCTTCGGATTGCTCTATTAGTCATTTTCCAAAAACGATTCACGATTTCAATTCTCCTTTCACCATTTGCCAAAAATGAAGACCATCAGAAACTTATAATTATTTCCCAGTATAGAAATCTGTAATGCGACGGATGGCACGCTGGCAAACCGGACAGAAATCATCCACTTCGTTGATTCGCATACGGCAAACCTGCGCCGGACGGTAACATCCCTTGCTCTGGTTGCCCGCACCCTCGAACACACCAATCTTGAAGACGGCTTCGTTGAGTTTCTTCTGCTCCTTCTCATTTCTGATATTCTTATGATCCGGAAGTTTGGCAAGCGGCGTAGGAATCTTCACGCCCTTCGGCATCATATCCGCCCACTTGCTCCGGAAATCCTTCAGCGTGGTGAGGTTCGGTTCCCAAGGTTCGGTATCACTAGGATACATCGGGTCGTACTCATCGGTACTGTACTCATCGCCCAAGCCCGCATAGCCATGACCGAACTCATGTACCAGCACCTTCTTGAACGTAGGATGATCAGAGGTAGAAAGCGTAACCTGGTTGTAGATGCCGCCGCCACCATACGTAGGAGAATTCACCAATACGATGATCTGCTCGAAAGGCACATTACTCAAGGCATCATAGATGCGATGAATCTTGCTCGTGGTGAGATAACGGTTCGAATAAAAAGTATCGTAATGAGAGCAAGCCATCGTGTTCTTCCATTTCCCGTCGTGCGGAATACTTGGTCCCTCATCGAGCGATGGAGCTGCAACTGCCACCACGTTGAATCTCGACTTGAGTGAAGCGAAAGGCTCGCGCTCGAAGATGGCATCGGCTGCCCGCTGCGCATCCTGATAGAACTTATCCATCTGTTCCTGGCGATAGCCCTCGGCAATGATGGCGAGGTCAACACAGTCGGCAGCCTCTCCGCTCTTCACGATGTAGCGGTAAGGGATGCCATTCTCGCCCAATGGTCGGATGAGTATATCCTGTGGATTGATGGTATGGCGCAGTTCTGCGGTCACCTTCTGATGCGTATCGCTCAGGGTGATGCTTACATCCACCGGTTTCTTTGGGAACGGCACGAGGAAACTGCTCTCGAATGATTTCTGCAGATGCTTTGCCTCCTGTGTAAGCTGCCATTCCTGGAAGAGTGTTGAGAAAGTATTTACATAGAGCACCTTGTTGGTACCATGCTCATACACGGTCACCTGTCTGTTTCCGTTCAGGAATTTCTCATCCAGTCTTGTCTTTCTGCCCGCCCAGGTAGGGTTGCTGTAAGCCTGTTCGAAATAGATAGCCTGGTTCACGCTATCGCCCGCCACGATGTAATCCAGTCGCAGCGTCTTATCTTCGAAGTTATCTTCAAAGCGCTGTGCCTGCATCGGCAACACCATCATCAAGGCGAGGGATGCAGTCAATAAAGTCTTATTCTTTATAAAAGTCTTATTCTTCATAAGCTATGATATTTTTTATGTAGATGATTTTTATTCGATTCGTACTTGATTCTTATTCGATTCGTACTTCACTCTTACTTCACTCTTACCTCATAAGGGAAACGGCGGGAAGATGGATTGAGCGAATGATTCGAAGGAGCTCCCATCACCACGAGATAGAGCGCCTTGAGAGGCTGGGACTTTGGAGCCACAAGCGAAACCTTTCCATTCATCGCTTCGCCCATCGGGCTGTAGATGCATTCATCGGTATCGGCGGTTACTCCCACCAAACCATAACGGTAACCGATGGTTCGTGCCATCTTGTCCTTGGATGCCTTGAATGCCTTACCCTCGGCATCGAGAGCTCTGAAATCTACAGTAACCTTCTTACCAGCCTTCGGGATTTCCAACTTGATGGCATTGAAACCATAGTTCTCAGGAACCGAAGCTGTATCCGGACGAAGATAACCATTCTTCTGCTTCAGCATCCTGGTATCGAAGGTGCAGGCATAAGGACGGGTCTCCTTGCGGGCATAACCGAAATCGAAGTTCACGAGATGACGGTAGCAGTCGAACATCTCATCATTAAACTGCTTCTGGCTCATCTTATACTTCCGCTTGTAGGTAACAACCGGGTCCTCTCCTACTTTTCCCTCCCGATAGAGCTGGGCGATGCTTTCCAAACCATGCTTCTCAGCCCACCACTCTATCACGTATGGCGAATGATAGATGTTGTCCAGATGCAGATAACCCTTATGGGTAAGCTGTCTGAAGGCATCGAAATGATACTTCTCATCTGTTATCCAGTCGGGATTCACTCTCCAGAGCATCCATTGGGATGTCATCTCGAAGAAACCGCTGCCGCCCCATGCCTCGCCAGCACGGTCGGCCATAATCTGGAGTTGGAAACTGTGTCCCAACTCGTGAGCCAGACAATTGAGTTTTTGATCCTGAATACGGTTAGGCGTTACCCAAAGCGCTCCGATAAAGTCATCATAAGTTCCGCCGTACGCGGTTCCTTCCAGCGAATAGTTCACCATCACCATCATCTTGTATTGGTCACAGATGCTTCCCGGCAGGGAGAACTTCAGCGTATCGCGGAAGAAGTGGTAGAAGCGTTCTACCTGAGTCTGCAGATTACCCAGGTCGAATTTCATCGGCTTACCTTCGAGCGAAGGAGGATTCTGCGGATTGTCTCCGAATGGCTTTTCCCAGAAATACACGATATTCTGGGTCTGTGCACTATGTCGCCAGCACCATCTCTCATCATCCTTGTTGAAATCATAGGGTTTCAGAGAGTCCGGTACGAAGATGAGTTTCTGTGGTGCAGATACGGGATTTACGGGTCTGGTGGCAGGAGCCTCAGATGGGTCCTGCTGTGCCAGGACTGCAGTAGCCCAAGGCAAGGTTGCCGCTGTGAGTATCAGCGATAAAAAGATTCGTTTCATTTCGGTTATGATTTTTGCGTTATTTTTATTTTCGTTATTGATATTTCGCCACAAAAGTACTGATAATCTTGCAGAAACGCTCGCAATATCGTCTAAAATGATATAAATATCGTATCTTCTCAAAGAACATCTTAGAAATTTGTCAAAAATTACATCAAAATGATAGATTTGTGCAAAAAAACTTGGGAGATATTATAAAAAGTCGTATCTTTGCCAAAAGAATTCTATAAAAAGAACAGATTATGAGATTATCAGAAGAACGATATATCAGCTTACTTACCGATTTTGGTTTCAAACGTATATTTGGAACAAAGCCAAATAAAGACTTGCTCATCAACTTTCTGAATTCACTTTTCGATGGAGAGCAAGTCATTAAGGATGTCCGCTACCTCAATAGCGAGCACGTTGGTGATGTTTTCGCAGAGCGCAAAGCTATCTTTGACGTGTATTGTGAAAATGAGAAAGGAGAAAAGTTCATCGTTGAAATGCAGAACGCTTTTCAGAAATACTTCAAAGACCGTTCTCTCTTCTACTCTACATTTCCTATCAGAGAGCAAGCCCCAAAAGGACAGGATTGGAATTTCAAGCTAGACCACGTTTATACAGTAGCATTGCTCAATTTTGATTTTAAGGAAGAAGCTTTCGACCAAAAAGAAATCAATCACGATGTTGGTCTGCTAGACAAAAAGACATTCAAGGTCTTTAACGACAAGCTTTCTTTCAAGTATATTGAAATTGCCAAATTCAACAAAAGCGAGGCTGAGCTAGAAACTCTGTATGACAAATGGCTCTATGTACTCAAGAATTTACCCAAGCTTGACAAACGACCGAAAGCTTTAAAAGAAAGAATTTTCACGAAATTGTTTGAAGAAGCTGAAATCGCTAAATTCAGTCAACAAGAATTACGAGAATACGAGGATAGTCTTAAGGCCTATCGAGACATAAAAAATTCAATCGATACTGCGAAGGAAGAAGGCAGAAAAGAAGGCAGAGAAGAAGGCAGAGTAGAAGGCATTGCCAAAGAAAAGTTGGCCACCGCAAAACGTCTTCTCGGCATGGGGCTCACACAAGAGCAAGTTGCCAAAGGTACAGACCTTTCAATAGAAGATATAGAGAGACTTGTTTAAACAACAGAACTTTCGCATGTGGTTCAAGAACGGGCTGAAGGCCCAAAAGCTCCTAGCTCAGGGCAGCGCCCTGGGTATAATAGCAATCAGCAAGGCGCCCTGTAAGGGCAAAAACTTTATAAATCCTTGGTTTTTAAAGCTTTTGCCCTTACAGGGCGACAAGTTTGCGTCCATAATAAGTAGCTGTATCACACTTCTGTCAAGCAATTCAAGCAGTTCAGCCAAGCACCTCAAGTAGTTCAGTAAGCGAGTTCAGACGTCTCAGTTAGCTGATGCAGACGTCTCGATAAGCCTACGGATACGGCTCCGTTAGCTTACGCTGTAATATCTGTAACCCGATGCAGTCATATCAGTAACCCGATGCAGTCATATCAGTAACCCAGCGCAGTCTTCATATGAACAAATTTTATGTAATAATCTATCATCCATCACGATTTATATGTATTACACATCTTAATATACTAATATACAGACACTTGAATAGCGTGATAGATACTTCGAAAACGGAAATATCCATCACGCTATCCATCACGATTTGGGGGTATCCCTCACGATTTTCTCACTACACTCTATCAGATACTGCATATCATTGTTGAAAAGCTTACGATAGATGGCATCAGACCTTAAAGAATTAGATTCGTGTGATTGCCGGCATATGGCAGCAACCACACAAATCAAGATGTTCAAGCCAAATAAACGTGGAAGTACGACTGTTAAAGTAATGAGCTATAGGGTATTAAGACAACACATCTTACGCTTCGGATATGTACGTATAAAACAATGGCAGTATCCAAACTACCAGCCAAATAAGTTTAGTACATTTCATTTCGTTTATATTTAAATAAGTTCATGTTAAGTTCCGCTTGCAAAATAACTATTTTTTTCATGAGACTAAGTGAAAAAAATAGTCCAAAATACCATTAAAATAATAGATTTACGCAAAAATACTTGGAAGATATTATAAAAAGTCGTATTTTTGCCAAAAGAATTCTATAAAAAGAACAGATTATGAGATTATCAGAAGAACGATATGACAATCCTGCCTATCGAGACATAAAAAATTCGATTGATACTGCAAAGGAAGAAGGCAGAGAAGAAGGTGTTGCCAAAGAAAAGTTGGCCACCGCAAAGCGTCTTCTCGGCATGGGGCTCACACAAGAACAAGTTGCCAAAGGTACAGGTCTTTCTATTAAAGAGATTGAAAAACTTATTTAAGTTTAAAAGAAAACAAAGCCCCCGATAGCATTGTTACTATCGGGGGCTTTTATATATATTCCCTTGTCTTATCTCTAAAGATCTCAAGGGAAATTGAAATTCAAGATTTACAGCTCTGCAGCTTCATCTGGTTCCATAGGCCAGTATGGATTCTGGTACAATGGAGAGTCTGCATAGGTCTTATGGTCAGGAGCAGTAAGCATAAACTGACGCAAAGGCATTGGCTGTAGGTACTGAGCCATAGACCAGGTCATACCCTTGTAAAGCTTATTGGTAGAAACAATCTGGTATGGACGGAAATACTCAGTTAACTTACGAGAAGATACTGTAGCAGTAACAGAACCATCATCAACCAACTGCTTTTCTGTATACCATTTCTCCATTGGAGTATTCCAAAGATGGAAGCCCTCAAGCTGATAAGGCTGCTTCATCAACTGATCGAGTGAACGCCAGCGAATCAAATCCATCCAACGAAGACCTTCAGCCATCAACTCTGTACGACGCTCACGACGAATGCTATACAAAGTAGGATCTGTCAATGCCTTGCCTGCAGAAAATGCACCCCAATCATATTGTGTACCAGAACCATCGGTATAACCCTTTAACTCCTGTGCCATATCTGTGGCAGCAATAGTTGTCTGAGGGTCAGCAGCCTCACCAGTAAAGCCAGCAGCCTCACGGATAGCCTTCCAATATGAAATGCTCTTCGCATTTAAATTGTGGTCGAGCATATATTGAGCTTCAATATAGTTGAGCAAAGCCTCTGTGGCACGGAAGGTGATAGATGCAGTATAACCAGCCTGGTTTTCTGCCAAGTTCTGATTAAACGTACCACCCTTTCGAATAGCATAACCAGTAGTATAAGTTACGTCAAATGAGCGAGTAAACACTTGAGGAACTGGCTCGATAGGACGAACCTGCTCAGCAGCAATATTATTATCCTCACCCTGAAGAACGTTCTTCTGACCAGGACGCTTCAAGAAGATAAACAAACGTGGGTCACGATTGCGAACTACTGCATGAGTCGTTGTATCTTCATAAACATATCCATCATGGTGTGCATAAGTAGGCTTACCATCCTTCATCAGAAAGGCATCAATCATACCACGGGTAAAACCAGTATAGGTATTACCACGGTTTACAGCTACCTCAATGTTATCAGTCACACCTTTACCCTTATTATAGGCCTTCCAGAGAAGAACCTCAGGATAGGCAGACATATCGGTATTACCAAACTTATAGAAATAAGGATTGGTATCAGATAAAGACTGAGGTACGATACCTGTATTCTTATCCAATTTACCTACATAAGCATCACCAACAATGGCAGCCTCATCAACCGCCTTCTTGAAGAAGAACTGAGCTTCAGCCTCAACGCTACCTGTAGGATACTGATAATTGGCATTATAGTCTTTTGCCTTTCCTGGCCATCCCTCACCATTAGGAACGAACGGAGTACCAGCGAAGTTGGTCAACCAAGAACCCTCAAACAAGGCTACACGTGATGCAAACAGATGAGCAACTGCAGGAGAGATACGTGTGGTTGCTTCCCAACCATCAGGCTCCATATAGGTTACAGCAGAATCCAGATCGGCAAGAATGAAACGAGCAACCTCGTTGCGAGGACTACGCTTATTAGCTGCTACAAGGATAGCCTCATTTTCAGGCATGGCCTCTGTCACAATAGGTAAGTCACCGAAACTCTTGTAAAAACTGAAATAAGCATAGGCACGGAAGAAGTGTAACTCGCCGATATATTGACGAATCTTATTTTCATTACCCGCAATCAATCCATTCTCATAGTTAGACTGTGCTATATTCAACTGATAGTTGATATCACGAATATTGTTCCAGCTCCATGAAGAGTTGTCGTTACTAGTCTTCCAACTACCTTTCTTATACTTAGAATCGCCATCAGAACCGGTCTGATTATCTGTACCATTATCGTATGCGAATGTACCATAGCCTGCACCACTATGATATGGCAATACAGTCTGATAGAATGCATTAGCTACAGCTTGAAGCTGAGTAGCATCCTTGTAATAGTCGGTAGGAGTAATATCTGTAAGAGGCTCTTGCTTCAGGAAATCATTACAAGAAGCCATCAACATACCGCATGCCAACAAAGGAAGTACCTTTAAAGATATATTGAATTTCATATCATTCTAATATTTATAATGTTAAACTTAAACCAAAAGAGAAGGTTGTATTCAATGGATATCCATTACCATACCATGTACCGATGGTCTCTGGGTCATACTGCTTGCGGAGAGATGTTCCTGTCCAGAGATTCTCACCCGAGAAGTAAACACGAAGTTTCTCAATAGAAATCTTACGTGTCAAATCCTGTGGCAAGGTATAACCAATCTGAAGGTTCTTCAAACGAATGTAAGAAGCATCCTGCAGATACTTTGTCTGAACCTGCTCATTCTTGGCGCTATAGGCTGCACGTGGCAAGTAAGCATCCTTGTTTGTCTCCTGGAATCCATTGACAACAGACCAAGAGTTCTCGTCACGATAATAGTCTTGCAAACCATCCAGGCAGACCTGATACCAACGACCATATTCGAAAGTACCAAAGAAATAACGTGTACTAGCCCAATACTCACGCTTCATGACACCCTGGAAGAAACAACGTACATCGAAGCCTTTCCAAGCAGCATTCAAGTCGATACCGAAGAGATAACGTGGTGTGGAATTACCTATCTTCTTAAGATCTCCATGATCTTCCAACGTATTGGCACCCGGGGAAATCTTACCATCATTATTGAGGTCACGATACATGATATCACCAGCACCCCACTTGTTATTGTCAATAGTACTCTGATCAACCTTTGCTATATGAGCATCCATCTCTTCTTGGCTCTTAGCTATACCGATGGTCTCATAACCGTAGATATCACCAATACGCTGTCCCTCAATATAGTTACCCAATGAATGAGAAGGGTTATTAGGATACCTTGTGATAGTAGCATAGGCATCAGAGAGATTGAGGCTGATTCCATACTGCAAACCATTAGACAAGCGGTCGTTCCAACCGATAGTCAACTCCCAACCATTGGTACGCAAGTCGGTATTGTTAGTAACAGGTACAGCTGTACCCAAGATGCTTGGAAGCTCAGGGGCATTACCTATCATATTTTTTGTCTTACGCACATACCAGTCAAATGATCCATGCAAGCGATCCTTCAAGAACGCAAAGTCAAGACCGACATTGAAACTTTGGATGGTTTCCCATGTCAAATTCTGAGAAACCAGGCCTGGTGCCCAAGCTGTCATAGGTTTCAAACCATCCTGCAGCCATGTACCATTGTTGGCATATACACCAATCGTCTGATAAGTCTGGTAAGTACCAACATTCTGGTTACCCAGGTTACCATAAGATACACGAAGCTTCAACTGACCAATCCAATCATTGATTGGCTGCATGAAGTTCTCTTGTGCAATATTCCAACCTGCAGAAACAGATGGGAAAAACTTCCACTGATTTCCCGGACGGAATCTAGAAGAACCATCATATCGGCCATTAACCTCAAAGAGATACTTGCCCTG
>ENA-UPWO01001305-UPWO01001305.1-human-gut-metagenome-genome-assembly--contig:-NODE-1305-length-11034-cov-11.375011_pt1 | contig 11034 bp, 9 predicted proteins | sample MGYA00250056_ERZ773388 | MGnify/ENA primary metagenome ERZ773388 (study PRJEB29103, sample SAMN06112004) | human gut metagenome | biome: human gut; feature: ankylosing spondylitis patient; material...
AGGGATTCTGCTTTATAGTTCATCGAAAAAATACCTCCCATTGATCGGCACGAGAAAAAGGCGTGAGGAGATTGGCTGCTTCCATTATAGCATATTCGGGCGGAGAGACAAGAAGCCCGGATGTGCGGCACGCTCTGCAGGGACTTCCTGCATTTCTGTATGGGAGAATCGACACAAAACCGGTTGACATCCACCGGAAGAAACCCTTACAATGGGAACAGAAACCATGTCGGGCAATGGAACAGGAGAAATTTTGGAATGAACAACACAGAAGCATTTGAGTTCTTGCTGAGCTGGAAGGATGACGTCCTGATGAACTGCCTTTCCGGGCGGCGGGATAAGGCTTTTGATCCGCAGGCCATGCAGAAGGTCCGGGCGGCCTGTGCCGTGCTGACCGAGGACGGGACCTATCCGTTCGACCTGTCGGTCACAGACCCGGAGATCTACCGTCAGGTCAGCACTTGGTTCACCGACCTGCTGCGCAAGTCCTGAACCGTTCCGACACGAAAGATGCATTTATTTTCCACAAACGCTTGACATCTTGTGCAATCTGCATTATCATAAAGCCATCAAGTGTTTGTTCAGAGAAGCGAGCAGAACAAACAAGAGGGAGCCTGTTCCCTTTTGTTTGCTCTGCTCTTTTTTGTTCCCGCTACGCAAACGAGCATGCTGTGACAGGCAGAAGATCAGGAGGTTTTTATGCTGGATGTAGCAATCATCGGCTGCGGTGTCGTTGGCGCGGCTGCCGCCTATGAGCTCTCGCATTATCCGCTGCACACTGCAATTTTTGAGGCCGAGAACGATGTGGCCGACTGCACCACCAAGGCCAACAGTGCCATTCTGCACGCTGGGTACGACCCTGAGCCGGGCACCCGGATGGCACGGCTCAATGTGGAGGGCGTTGCACTGGCCAAAGAGATCTGCGCCCGGCTGGATGTGCCGTACCGGCAGTGCGGCAGTCTGGTGCTGGCCCTCAGCCCGGCGGAGCTGCCGCATCTGCAGAAGCTGTACGAAAACGGCCTTGCCAATGGGGTGCCGGGCATCCGGCTGCTGTCGGCAGAGGAAACACGGGCCATGGAGCCCGGTCTTTCGCCGGAGGTGGCCGGAGCGCTGTATGCACCCAGCGCGGCCATCGTCAGCCCGTGGGAATATGCGCTGGCCATGGCGGAGGTGGCGGTGCGCAACGGGGTGGAACTCCACCTCAGCAGCCCGGTCACCGGCATTCAGAAAACCGCGTCCGGATGGGCGCTGACCACGCCGTCCGGCGTGGTGGAGGCCCGCTACATTGTCAACGCCGCCGGCATCCGGGCCGATGCCGTGCACGACATGGCCGCTCCGCACCGGTTCACCATCCAGCCCACCCGCGGCGAATATTACCTTCTGGACAAATCGGAAGGCACGCGGGTGCAGCATGTCATCTTCCAGTGCCCCAACGAAAACGGCAAGGGCGTGCTGGTGGCACCTACCGTTCACGGCAACCTGATCGTTGGACCCAATGCCGAGCCAGTGGCGGGCGATGACACCGCCTGCACCGCCGCCGGGCTGGCCTTTGTCAGCGCGGCCGCACGCCGCAGCGTGCCGGACATCCGCTTCGGCGAGTCCATCCGCAACTTTGCAGGCGTCCGCGCCAATGTGGACACCGGGGATTTCGTCATCGGCGAGGCGGAAGGTGCACCCGGCTTCATCGACCTGGCCGGTATGAAATCGCCGGGCCTGTCCAGCGCACCGGCCGTTGCCAAAGAGGTGGTCCGCATTCTGGAAGGCCACGGGGATCTGCCTGCGGCCAAAACGGATTACCGGGACGGCCGCACCCGGGTGCGGTTCAAGGAGCTGCCGCCGGAAGAAAAGGCAAAGCTCATTGCCCGGAACCCCGCCTACGGCCGGGTGATCTGCCGCTGCGAGACCATCACCGAGGGCGAGATCCTGGACGCCCTGCACACCGAGATCCCGGCCACTACCATCGACGGCGTCAAGCGCCGCTGCAACGCCGGGATGGGCCGCTGTCAGGGCGGCTTCTGCGGGCCCCGGGTGCTGGAGCTCATCAGCCGGACGCGGGGCATCGACCCGCTGGACGTCCTGCAGGACAAGGCAGGCAGCAACGTCTTACTGTGCGAAACCAAGCAGGAGGGAACCAACCATGATTGATCTGGTCATCGTCGGCGGCGGCCCTGCAGGCCTTGCCGCAGCCTACAGCGCATGGCAGCACGGCCTGCGCGATATTCTGATTTTGGAGCGTGACAACGAGCTGGGCGGCATCCTGAACCAGTGCATCCACAACGGCTTCGGGCTGCACCGTTTCGGCGAACAGCTCACCGGCCCGGAGTACGCCGGGCGCTACATTGAAATGCTGCGCTCCACTGGCGTCCGGGTGGAGCTGGGCACCATGGTGCTGGAGGTCACGCCGGATAAAAAGATCCACTGTGTCAGCAAGGAGAAGGGCTACCAGATCCTCGAAGCAAAGAGCGTCATCCTCTGCATGGGCTGCCGGGAGCGCACCCGCGGGGCCATCGGCATCCCGGGCACCCGCCCGGCCGGTATCTACACCGCCGGTGCCGCCCAGCGCTATGTCAACATGGAGGGCTATCTGGTAGGCAAACGGGTGCTCATTCTGGGCAGCGGCGACATCGGCCTGATCATGGCCCGGCGGATGACGCTGGAAGGGGCCAAGGTGCTGGCCTGCGTGGAGGTCATGCCCTATTCCGGCGGCCTGACCCGCAACATTGTGCAGTGCCTGCAGGATTTTGACATCCCGCTGTACCTGTCCCACACCATCGTGGACATTCAGGGCGATACCCGGGTGGAAAGGGCCATTGTGGCCAAGGTGGACGAGAACCGCCGCCCCATTCCGGGCACCGAGATGGAGTTTGACGTGGACACCATCCTGCTCAGTGTGGGCCTGATCCCGGAAAACGAGCTGACCCGGCAGGCCGGCATCCCGATGGACCCCCACACCAAGGGAGCCGTGGTCTACGAGAACATGGAGACCGGCATTCCCGGCGTATTTGCCTGCGGCAACGTGGTGCATGTGCACGATCTGGTGGACTTTGTTTCCGGCGAGAGCGACCGGGCCGGAGCCGCCGCCGCCGCCTATGTGCTCCACGGTGAGACCCCGGACGCGGCCGTGCTGGACCTTGTCCCGGGCAATGGCGTGGGCTATACCGTCCCCCAGCGGGTGCGCCCGGCGGACGTGGACAAGGGTGTGGAGATCTCGTTCCGGGTGCGGCAGAATTACGGCCCCAGCCAGATCACCATCACCTGCGGGGAGAAGCAGCTGGCCCGGTTCAAGCGCCAGCGGATGGCACCCGGCGAGATGGAGCACATCACCCTGCCCGGGATCCTGCTGGCAAAGGCCGACGGCCTGCTGACCGTTGCAGTAGAGGAGGTCGTAGCAAAATGAACAAAAAGCGTGAGATCATTTGTATCTGCTGCCCCCGTGGCTGCCACTTGCAGGTGGACCCGGAAAACGATTATAATGTAACCGGCAATGCCTGCCCCAACGGTGCCGCCTATGGCAAGGAAGAACTGACCCACCCCACCCGTATCCTGACCAGTACGGTGCGGGCCGAGGGCGGGCGCTATCCGCGCTGCCCGGTCAAGACCGCGCAGGCGGTGCCCAAAGAAAAGATCATGCAGGTCATGGCTGCGCTGGACGGCGTCACGCTGCACACACCCATCCGCACCGGGCAGGTCGTGCTGACCGACGTCTGCGGCACCGGTGTGGATGTCGTAGCCACACGGGACCTGTAAAACCGCCCCTGAGCGAAACGGAGGTCGTTGAACCATGTTGACAAAGTATGTTCTTGCACTGGACCAGGGAACCACCAGCAGCCGCGCCATCCTGTTTGACAACGAGCAGAACATCATCGCGGTGCAGCAGCGGGAGTTTGAGCAGATCTACCCGCAGCAGGGCTGGGTGGAGCACAACCCCATGGAGATCTGGTCCACCCAGTACGGGGTCATGAACGAGGTGGTGGCCCAGAGCGGCGTGGATGTCCATGACATTGCCGCCATCGGCATCACCAACCAGCGCGAGACCACCATCCTGTGGGAAAAGGCCACCGGCCGCCCCATCTACAATGCCATCGTCTGGCAGTGCCGCCGCACCGCCCCGCTGGTGGACGAGCTGGTGCAGCAGCCCGGCATGACGGAATACATCCGCGAGAATACCGGCCTGATGCCGGATGCCTATTTTTCCGCCACCAAGATCAAGTGGATCCTGGATAACGTGCCCGGCGCGCGGGAGCGGGCCGAGGCGGGCGAGATCCTGTTCGGCACTGTGGACACCTGGCTGGTGTGGAAGCTCACCGGCGGCAAAGTCCATGTGACCGACCGCACCAACGCCAGCCGCACCATGCTCTACAACATCCGCACCCTGGACTGGGACGACACCCTGCTCAAAGCGCTGGATATCCCCCGCTGCATCCTGCCCCGCGTGGCGGATTCCAGCGAGGTCTACGGCACCACCGACCTGTGCGGGGTGCAGGTGCCGGTGGCCGGCATTGCCGGGGACCAGCAGGCTGCACTGTTCGGGCAGGGGTGCTTTGCCAAGGGTGAGGCCAAGAACACCTACGGCACCGGCTGCTTCTTGCTGATGAACACCGGTGACACCATCTGCCGCAGCCAGAACGGCCTGATCTCCACCATTGGCATCAGTCTGAACGGCAAGGTGGAGTATGCCCTAGAGGGCAGTGTCTTTGTGGGCGGTGCCGTCATCCAGTGGGTGCGCGATGGCCTGCGGATGATCCAGGAGAGCCGCGACGCCGAATACTATGCCCAGAAGGTGCCGGACAACGGCGGCATCTACATCGTGCCCGCCTTCACCGGTCTCGGCGCGCCCTATTGGGATATGTACGCCCGCGGTGCCATTGTAGGCATCACCCGCGGCACCACCCAGAACCACATCATCCGGGCGGCGGAGGAGTCCATCGCCTACCAGAGCGCCGACCTTGTGGCCGCCATGGAAAAGGACACCGGTGTGCCCATCACCTCCCTGAAGGTGGACGGCGGTGCTTCCCGCGACCAGTTCCTGATGCAGTTCCAGGCCGACATCCTGAACAAGGACGTTCTGCGCCCGGCCATCCGGGAGACCACGGCCCTGGGTGCTGCCTATCTGGCAGGCCTTGCCACCGGTGTGTGGAAGGACCGGGACGAGATCCGCAGCCTGTGGCACTGCAACATGACCTTTACCCCCGCTATGCCGGAGGCCGAGCGCGCACGGCTGCTGTCCGGCTGGCACAAGGCCGTGGGCCGCAGCAGTGACTGGGCAGAGCATTAAAAGAATTTGTCTGGATTTTGGCCACTTTCAACAAAAAATCACGGAATTTATGAATTGTCTGTTGACAAACCGTTGAGAGATGGTATACTGAAAGCATCCCAAGAGAATTGAGATGGGGATGCACTGTGCCACACGACCGCAGTGCGTCCCCATTTTTTTGTTCCCATCGCACCCCTTGTCCGCCCGTTCACATCTGTTCCGGGGGCTGGTTCTGGAAGTGCAGCCGCCGGGCACGTCCCTGAAAAAAGAAGGAGGATCCCCATGAAAAGCACCGCAAAGGCCACCGAAAAGCGTTCGCGCACGGTCGTTGTGCTGGCGATCGCTGTGGCGTTGATGCTGCTGGGCAGCATTTTTGCCCAGATGTTCAACACCTCATTCTACAAGGTCAAGGTCTCCCGCATTTCCTTTGATACCGACTCCGGCACCCTTTCGGGCCTGTTGTACATGCCCAAGGGCGTGGACGCCTCCAACCCGCACCCCACCATCGTGACCACCCACGGCTACCTGAACAGTGCCGAGATGCAGGACGAGACCGCCATCGAGATGTCCCGCCGCGGCTATGTCGTGCTGGCACTGGATATGTATGACCACGGCCATTCCCACGGGAACGCCGACAATACCGGCGGCTTCTTCAACTTCTGGCCCACTTCGCTGTGGGATGCCGCACAGTACATGTACAGCCAGGACTACGTTGCCAAGGATGCACAGGGCAACGGTCAGATCGCGGTCAGCGGCCACTCCATGGGCGGCTTCTCCTCCGAGATGGCCATCTATCTGGATGAGCAGAACTATGCTGCCGCCGGTTACCGCATCATCAAGGCCGGTTTGAGCATGGGTGCCGATTACTCCTGGACCTCCTACCTGAGCCTGGACGAAGAGGCTGCAGTTGCCACCTTCGGCGGACGCACCATCGGCAAGATCTGCGGCCAGTACGACGAGTTCTTCTTTGCGGCCGACGAGCCTCCCACGAAGAGCGGCACCGTCTACCACAAGGACTATGTTGCCACCACCGCTGGCAAGACCCTGCTGGAGCAGGAAGCTCCGCAGGCTGACACCTGGTACACCGGCTCGGACGGCGGCCAGCGCATCATTTACCAGCCGCGTGAGATCCACCCCTGGAACCACTTCTCCACCGCTTCCACCAAGGATGCCATCGAGTTCTACGCCACTGCATTTGCCGACCAGTCCGGTCTGGTGCAGAACATTGCTTCCACCAGCCAGATCTGGTACTGGAAAGAAGTCTTTGAGCTGGTCGCTTTGGTGGGCTTCCTGCTCATGCTGGCACCTCTTGCCCTGCTGCTGATGAAGCTGCCCTTCCTGTCCAATGCAAAGCAGGCCGTCGCAGCACCCACCCCGGCCGTCGGCACCCTGTCCGGCAAGCTTGGCACGATCAGCCTGTTCGTGGTCGGCATGCTGATCCCGGCCATCATCTTCCCCGCCGTGTACGACGGCAGTCTGACCGCAGAGCCCATCCGCTGGATGCGCTACGCCAGTGACATTGCCCTGCTCCTGTCGGTGGTGGGCATCGTTCTGGCAGCCCGCAGCACCGAGGACGACCGCAAGACCTGGCTGTCCGGCTCGGTGTGCGTCCTGATCGCTTCCATCGTCCTGCGTGTGCTGGTGACCAAGAACATCTTCGAGACCAATGCCACCTGGCAGGGCCCCACCGTCAACAGCATCGTGACCTGGGCTCTCATCTGCGCCTGCATCTCCATCGTGACCATGGTCTGCGTCTACCTGTTCGGCGGCCGCAAGCAGAAGGGCATCACGCTGGAACAGTACGGCATTGCCGCAAAGCCGGTGTCTGTGGCCGCAGCCTTCTGCGTGGCACTGCTGGTGAGCGTGATCGCCTACGCCTGCCTGTTTGCCGTGGATGCCATCTTCAAGACCGACTTCCGCATCTGGACCTTCGCCTTCAAGACCTTTGAAGCCAGCGCCATCCCGGCGGCGGTCAAGTATATGCCGTTCTTCTTTGTGTACTACTTTGTCAGCGGCGCCGCCGCCATCTCCAACACCAGCAGCGAAAAGCTGCAGGGCGGCTGGGGCTACCTGCTGGCTGCTCTGACCAACATGGGCGGCATCCTCCTCTGGCTGGTGCTGCAGTACGGCACCCTGTTCCGTACCGGCGTTGCCTTCTACCCGGGACAGGCCCTTGGCGGCATCCTGCTGTTTGCGCTGGTGCCCTCGCTGGCCATTGCATCCTGCCTGGCCAAGTACCTGTACAAAAAGACCGGCAGCGTGTACGTTGCGGCCTTCCTGAATACCATCCTGATGACCATGATGACCGTGGCCAACACCGCGATCTATTTCCAGGCATAAGCACAACCGCAGACTGGGGCTGCACTTTACAGTGCGGCCCCTTTGTGCGATAATGAGAACCATCTGAACCATCTGAGAGAAAAGGAGTCCTGCCCGATGCATCCACTTGCTGAAACTCTGCTGGACGAGCCGGTGATCGCAGCCGTCAAGACGGATGACGCTCTGACGGCCGCCCTGGCCTCGCCCTGCAGCACGGTCTTTCTGCTGGCGAGCACCCTGCTCAATGTGGGGGAGCTGGTCCGGCGCATCCACGCGGCCGGAAAGCTGGCCGTCGTGCACATCGACCTTGTGGACGGCCTTTCGGCGCGGGAAGTTGCCGTGAATTCCCTCATTGCGCTGTGCCACCCGGACGGTATCATTTCCACCCACCCGTCCCTGATCCGGCGGGCGCGCCATCAGGGCCTGCTGACCATCCAGCGGGCGTTCATCCTGGACTCCCTTTCCCTGAACAACCTTTCCGGCCAGCTGGAACAAGGCAAGCCGGACTTTGTGGAGATCCTGCCCGGCATCATGCCCCGGGTCATCACCGAGATCAGTACCCGCACCCGGGTGCCGGTGATCGCGGGCGGTCTGCTGCGGGACAAGGCCGACGTCATGGCCGCCATGCGGGCCGGTGCCTCGGCAGTGTCCACCTCTGCCCCGGAGCTGTGGGACATCTGAACCCCGGAAAACACAAAAATGCCTGACCGCTGTCGTTGGCGGTCAGGCATTTTTTATGGAAAGCAGCAGCGTTACGGTTGGCTCTTCCTGACAAGATCTTTGGTGTACAGGGCGCGGGTGGCATTGAGCACGGCAATGACCATGACGCCCACGTCGGCAAAGATGGCTGTCCACATGCTGGCCATACCGATGGCACCCAGCAGCAGGCAGGCAAACTTGACCGCCAGCGCGAACACGATGTTCTCGTACACGATGCGCAGGGTGCGGCGGGCGATGCGCATGGCCAGTGCGATCTTGGCCGGGTCATCGTCCATCAGCACCACGTCGGCGGCTTCAATGGCGGCGTCGGAGCCCAGGGCACCCATGGCGATGCCCACATCGGCGCGGGACAGCACCGGGGCGTCGTTGATGCCGTCGCCCACAAAGGCCAGATTCTCCTTGGACTTCTTGGCGGCGATGAGTGTTTCGATCTGGTCCACCTTGTCGCCGGGCAGCAGACCGGCGTGGTATTCGTCCAGACCCAGCTGGGCAGAAACGGCCTTGGCCACCGGCTCGGCGTCGCCGGTGAGCATGACGGTCTTGCGCACTCCGGCGGCCTTCAGGGCCCGGATGGCCTCGGCACTGTGGGGTTTGACCACGTCGGCGATGAGCAGGCAACCGGCGTATCTGCCGTCGATGGCAACGTGCACGACGGTGCCGGTCTCGCTCACGGCGGGGGCAGAAAGGCCCAGCCGCTCCATCAGACGGGCGTTGCCGGCGGCAACGGGCTTGCCGTCCACCTTGGCGGTCACGCCGTGGCCGCCAAGTTCCTCCACGTCGGTCACGCGGGAGGTGTCGATCTCCTTGCCGTAGGCGGCCTTGATGCTCAGGGAGATGGGGTGCTTGGACCAGCTTTCGGCCAGGGCAGCGGCCTCCACCAGCTGTTCGTCGGTGGTGCCGTCGGCCGGGTGGATGCCGGTCACCTTAAAGGTGCCCTGGGTCAGGGTGCCGGTCTTATCAAACACCACGATGCCGGTGCGGGCCAGCTCCTCCAGATAGGTGGAGCCCTTGACCAGGATGCCGCAGGCGGAAGCACCGCCGATGCCGCCGAAGAAGCTCAGCGGAATGCTGATGACCAGTGCGCAGGGGCAGCTGATGACCAGGAAGGTCAAAGCGCGGTAGATCCAGTCCCCAAAGCGGGCGGGCTGGCCCATCAGCAGCAGCACGATGGGCGGCAGGAAGGCCAGCGCCAGCGCACCGTAGCAGACAGCCGGGGTGTATACCCGGGCAAAGCGGGTGATGAAGTTTTCGGCGCGGGCCTTCTTCATGCTGGAATTTTCCACCAGATCGAGAATTTTCGAGACGGTGGACTCGCCGAATTCCTTGGTAGTCCTGACTTTCAGCAGGCCGGTCATGTTCACGCAGCCGCTGATGACCTCGTCTCCGGTCTGGACGTCGCGGGGCAGGCTCTCACCGGTCAGGGCGGCGGTGTTCAGGGCGGAGGTGCCCTCTACGATCACACCGTCAATGGGCACCCGCTCGCCGGGCTGCACCACGATCACGGTGCCGACCTCCACGTCATCGGGGTCCACCTGCTCCAGCTTGCCGTCCTCGTCCTCCACGTTGGCGTAGTCCGGGCGGATGTCCATCAGGCTGGAAATGCTCTGGCGGCTCTTGCCCACGGCCACGCTCTGGAACAGCTCGCCGATCTGGTAAAAGAGGATAACGGCGCAGCCTTCCACATAGTCGCCCAGGGCAAAGGCACCCACGGTAGCCACCGCCATCAGGAAGCACTCGTCAAAGGGCTGGCGGTTCTTGATGCCCTTGATGGCCTTGCGCAGCACGTCCTTGCCCACCACAAGGTACGGGATGAGGTAGAGCAGCAGCTCCACCGGGGCGGGAAGTGCCGGCAGCACACGGAGCAGCAGCTTGAGCAGGATCACAAGGGCCAGCGCGATCAGGATCTGCTGCAGGCTCTTTTTTTGCTTTTTGGTCATACAAAACGCTCCTTTTGTTGGATTGCGGCGGTTCTGAGAAAAAACGGGAAAACGCAGTGGAATTCAACAGGTTTTCCCCACAAAAATGGATTTTCCACCCTTTCCCCCGTGTTTTCCACGGGATTTTCCCGCAGAAAACTTGCTTTTCCACGTTTCTTTTTGGAGTTTTCCGCGAAGGGTGTTGAAAAGTGCGTGGAAAGTGTTGAAAACTGCCCGTTTTTTCCACGAAAAAGAGAAGTTTTCCGTTGCCCGGCGGCAGAGGAAAGAAAAGCTCTCCCACAGGGGGAGAGCTGCCGCCCGGCAGCGATGCCGGGAACCGGACCGGAAGAGGTCAGATGTCAAAGATCTCGCAGTCGTCCTCCACCTTCTTGCAGGCGGACAGCACATTCTCCATGGTGGCGTGGGGGTCGGCACCCTCGGCAAACTCCACCTTCATCTTCTGGGTCATGAAGCTGACAGTCGCCTTTTCCACACCGGCAACGGTGTTGGCAGCGTCCTCCATCTTCTGGGCGCAGTTTGCACAGTCCACTTCGATCTTGTAGGTCTTTTTCATCGTAGATACCAGCCTTTCTGTTTTTGTGCGGGCCGCAGCCCGGAAAATCATTCTTCGATATGGTCCATCCCCAGAGAGAGGATGCTGCGCACATGGTCATCGTCCAGTGCGTAGAAAACGGTTTTGCCTTCCCGCCGGAAGCGCACAAGCTTGGAGTCCTTGAGCACCCGCAGCTGGTGGCTGACGGCAGACTGGCTCAGCTGCACGGCGTCCGCGATATCCTGCACGCAAAGTTCGCTGTCGTGCAGGGC
>ENA-UPWO01001306-UPWO01001306.1-human-gut-metagenome-genome-assembly--contig:-NODE-1306-length-11032-cov-4.255682_pt1 | contig 11032 bp, 10 predicted proteins | sample MGYA00250056_ERZ773388 | MGnify/ENA primary metagenome ERZ773388 (study PRJEB29103, sample SAMN06112004) | human gut metagenome | biome: human gut; feature: ankylosing spondylitis patient; material...
GTGTACTTCTTCAACAACAGACTCGCATTATGTCCGCCGAAGCCCAACGAATTGGTCAATGCATAGGGCACCTCTTCTTTGTAGCTGTCCCGGCAGTAATTCAGATCAAGTTCCTCCTCCGTCTCACGCAGTCCCACGGTGCGGTGGATATAGCCTTCCTGAATTTCTTTTACGCAGGTGACAAACTCCACTGCACCTGCTGCTCCTAAAAGATGTCCCACCATGGATTTGGTGGAATTGATCTTCAGGTCATATGCATGTTCTCCAAATGCCAGCTTGATCGCTCTGGTCTCGAACAGGTCATTATGATGGGTGCTGGTTCCATGGGCATTGATATAGGTAAGCTCTTCCGGTGCCACCCCGCCGTCTTTTAAGGCATTCAGCATGGCGGTGGCTGCTCCGCTGCCATCCTCCGCAGGGGATGTAATATGATAAGCATCCGAAGAACAGCCGTAGCCGGTCAGTTCCGCATAGATCTTCGCCCCGCGCCTCTTTGCATGCTCCAGCTCTTCCAGTACCACGATAGCGGAACCCTCTCCCATGACGAAGCCGTTTCTCTCCTTGTCAAAAAGAATGGATGCCCGTTCCGGATCCTCACTAAATGACAGCGCTGTCAGTGCCGAAAATCCGGCAATTCCAATGGGGGTAATGGAGCTTTCCGTTCCTCCCGCTATCATTACATCCGCATCACCGTACTGGATCGTACGGTATGCTTCTCCGATGGAATGTGTACCGGTTGCGCAGGCAGTAACCACATTCAGGCTCTTGCCCTTCAGCCCATAGGCAATGCTGACATTGCCTGCTGCCATATTAGAGATCATCAGAGGCACCAGCATGGGGCCTACCCTGCCGGGGCCTTTTTCCTTCAGGCGGTCATATTCCCGCTCCATGGCCTGTAAACTTCCGATGCCGCTTCCCACACTGCAGCCCACCATATAAGGATCTTCCTGTTCCATGTCGAGACCAGCATCCGAGATGGCCTGTCCAGCAGCCGCCACAGCAAACTGGCAGAACTGCTCCATTCTGCGGGCGGATTTTTTGTCCATATATTGTGCGGGATCAAAATCCTTCACTTCCGCCGCCAGCTTACAACGGTAATCCGCAGTATCAAAATAAGTGATAGGACCGAATCCGGTCTTGCCCTCTTTGATACCATTCCAGAATTCCTCTACGCTGTTTCCAATCGGAGTGATAGCTCCCATGCCTGTTACTACAACTCTTCTATTTTTACCCATACAGATATACTCCCTCGCATCCTGACTTATTTTCTATCCTGCTGTACTGTTAGCGGACATATTTTCTATTCTACTTTACTGTTGCCGGAGGTATTTTTTACATTGCCATACCGCCGTCCACGCACAGCACCTGGCCGGTAATATAGTCCGAGGCATCTCCTGCCAGGAACAGAACCGCCTGTGCGACATCCTCCGGTCTTCCCATTTTCTTAAGCGGGATCTGTCCAACCGCATTATCCTGTACCGCCTCCGGAAGCTTATCTGTCATATCTGTCCGGATAAATCCGGGTGCCACGGCATTCACACAGATATTCCGGGATGCCAGTTCTCTCGCTACACTTTTCGTCAGACCGATCAGTCCCGCCTTGGAGGCGGAATAATTAGCCTGCCCTGCATTCCCGACGATGCCACTGACAGAAGAGATATTGATGATTTTCCCATATCTCTGCTTCATAAAGGTCTTCGTCAGATGCCGGATCATGTGAAATGCGCCTTTCAGGTTCGTATCCAGGACTGCATTGAATTCTTCTTCCGTCATCCGCACGATCAGATTGTCCCGTGTGATCCCGGCGTTATTGACAAGGATGCTCACCGGGCCCTGCTCGGCAGTGATCTTGTCGGCCAGCTCCTGGGCATGGTCGGTGTCGGTAATGTTGAACTGGTAATATACCGCCTTGTCGCCGAACTCGGCCAGCGTATCGGCCACCAGCTCCGGTGCACGGGAAGCCACAATGGCCACCTTTGCGCCTGCGGAAACAAGGCACCGGGTAATGGCAAGGCCCAGACCCGTTGCACCGCCGGTGACGACGGCGACCTGACCGGACAGATCGTACCAGTTCTTGATGCTGAAATCCTTCACCTGTTCTTCGGTAAATGCTGCCATAGGGAACAGTCCTCCTCACTCTTCGCAGGCACGCTTGAAAGCGACCTGCTTTTCCTGATATTTATATGGTACAAAGAACTCGTGGTGTCCCTGGGCTTCGCTCTTGGTGGGCTGACCAGCGGCAGTTTTTACCACCAGTTCGGTCAGGCGGCGGGCCAGCTCGCTCTGGGTGCATTCGCCCCGGAGCACAGGGTTGGCGTTGAAGTCCATATCGCCCTCCATGCGGGCGTAAGTCGCACCGTTGCCGGTGATCTTGATGCAGGGTGCCACGGCGCTGCCCACCACATTGCCGCGTCCTGTAACGAGGAACACGATGTGTGCGCCACAGCTGGCAAGATCCATCAAGCCCTCGTTGTCGTTGGGATTGGTGATGCCAAACTGCATCCAGTAAGGGTCCGGGGTGGAGTCCAGCAGCCACAGGCCCGAATGGGGCGCAGGGCAGGACACCTTGATGACGCCCTGAATGGGGCGGGAGCCGCTCTTGATCACAGCACCCATACTCTTTTCTTCAATGGTGGACAGGCCGCCTGCAAAGTTGCCGGGGCTGACCGAATACTGACGCACGCTGCGGCAGTATTCCAGCGCTTTATCATAGGTATAGCGCAGCTCTTTTGCGGCCTGCTCAGAAGCAGCGCGCTTGAGCAGCAGATGATCCAGACCAATGGCCTCGACGATCTCCTCAAAGATGGCCGTGCCGCCCTGATCGGTGAGCCAGTCGTAGAACCGGCCCACGACCACATTGCCAGCCAGACCGCTGGTGTAGTCACTGCCGCCGCACTCTGCGCCGATGACCAGATCTTTTACGGACATCTCCACGCGAGGGGTGTTTTCCAGCTCTTTGAGTGCGCTCTGCACCCACTCCACGCCCTTGCGGACGGCAGGCTGGGTGCCGCCCTCGTTCTGGATGAACATCCAGCTTGTGGGCTTGCCCTCTTCCTCGGCAATTTTAGACAGCCATTCCGGCTGCACGTATTCACAGCCAAGGCCTACGGCCAGCACCGCACCCACGTTGGGGTGGCGGATGAAGCTGATGAGCAGGTTCACCGCATACTGGTTGTCAGTACAGCCGTCAAAGCCCAGCAGTTCCACATTGGTACTGCCGCTTTTGGCTACGATCTGCTGCGCCACAAACTCGGCACACTTGACCGTGTAGATCACCAACACCCGGTTACGGATGCCCTTGCCGCCGTTTTTGCGGGCGTAGCCGGGCCAGGTGAGGCTTTGCAGTTCATTCCAATCCATTAAAAGCCTCTCCTTTACTCGTACTTCGTGTCTTTGGGAGCACCGGTCCTGACGTCCAGATGGCTGGAACGCTGGTCGTAGACGCTGCGCATGACGTGCAGGTGTACCCAGCTGCCAGCCGGGATATCGGCGGTAGCGCGGCCAATGACTATGCCGTACTTGACGATATCCTCACCGTTCCTGATGTCCCGCAGGGCAATTTTATGGCCCATCGGCACCTCGGTGGCGGCTTCCACTTCGGGGGCGCAGGCATCGCCGCGCAGCTCCACAGGGCCGGGCACCAGCGGGGTCAGGGCCGTGGCCACATTGTCTTCCCGATTGATCTGAAAGGCGTTCTGCTTTTCGTCCATAGCTTACAGCACTCCGAACTTTGCAAATGCATCCGTGACCATCATGCCGTCTTCAATGGCTTTGCGCATGGTCTTTTCCGTGCTTGCCTTGACGAGGGCTTTCTCGATGACTTCCGGTGCAATATCCTTGGGGATGATGAGCACGCCGTCGATGTCGCCAAAGACGATATCGCCATTGTGGATGGTCACCTGACCGATCTCAATGGGGCAGCGCCACTTGAACACGTAGGTACGGACGGAGGAATCCTGTGCCCATGTACCGGAGCAGAAAACAGGGAAGTTCTGCTCGATGACCTTGGGGGTATCGCGGGTGTAGCCGTCCAGAACGGCACCAACTGCACCGCGGGCCTTGCCGCAGGCGGTGAGCAGCTCGCCCCACAGAGCACTGTTGTGTGCGCCGGTAGCGATGTAGATCTCGTTGGGCTTCAGGTCATCCAGCGCCTCAGTCATATAGCCGAAGGGCTTTTCGGCGGGGTACTCGAACACATCGTTTTCCAGAACGGTGCAGGCGTAGCCAGCCACCTTCAGGCGCTTGTCCTCTTCCTCTCCGGGCAGGATGTAGGGTGCGGTAGGCACCTGTGCAGCCAGCGGGCGGATGGAAGCGGGCAGGAACTGGTGCTTATAGCCCATCTGATCCAGAATATCACCCACAACGGGGGTATAGAGCTTCTCTTTCATCAGGGCGAACATTTCGTCGTCGTTTTTCCACATAGCCATGGGAAGTCACTCCTTTATTGTTCTCAGGGTATCCAGCCATTCCAGGCACTGCCCAAACCAGCCGGCAATGTGCGGGTCTGCAAGGCGGTGTTTTGCCGGTTCGTCCACTTCAGGCGTTGCCAGGCTCAGGCCGTGCACTCCGCGGGGATAAAGATGCATTTCGTAGCGCACACCGGCCGCGCTCAGCGCACCTGCCAGAAGCAGGCTGTTCTGCACCGGCACTTCCGGGTCGGTGACGGTATGCCAGAAGAAGGCAGGCGGCGTATCTGCCGTGACCTGCGTTTCCAGTGAATACCAGCCCGGATCGTCCGAACCGGCCAGATTTTGGATACTGCCGCGGTGGGCGTACTTTCCGGCGGTGATCACCGGGTAGCCCAGGATCATGCCGTCGGGGCGGGGCAGGCCCAACTCACGCCAGTGCACGCCCAGACTGGCTGCCAGATGGCCGCCTGCGGAGAAGCCGCAGACCAGCGCCGACAGTGCCGGGAAACGCTGCTGCATGGTCTGCAGTGCTTCGCCCAGCTGGCGCACCGGCAGGGTGCCCAGCGGGGGTTGGCCGGGCTTTTCGCGAACGGTGTAGTACACCACCGCAGCCGCCCAGCCGGCGGCGGCAAAGGCGTGGGCCACCGGCTGGGCCTCACGCGACGAAAGCCACTGGTATCCGCCGCCGGGGCAGATCAGGATCATTCCTTTGGGGTCTTTGGGGGCATCTGCGATCCAGAGCCGCGCCCCCAGCGGCAGATTCATTGTTTCCATACGCACTTAGTACAGCAGGTTCGGCAGCCACATGAAGGTCTGCGGGAAGTAGGTCAGGATGATCAGCGCAATGAACATGGTGATGTAGAACGGCACCATCTTCTTGGACAGGGTCTCGATCTTGATGCCGGAAATGGCAGAACCGATGAACAAGGTAGAGCCGACAGGAGGGGTCAGCAGGCCGATACCGAGGTTCAGCACCATGACGATGCCCAGATGGATGGGGGACAGACCCAGCTGCATCCAGATGGGCAGGATGACGGGGGTCAGCATCAGGATCAGGCAGGCCATCTCGATCAGGCAGCCCAGACACAACATCAGGATGTTGAGCAGGATCAGAATGATGATCTTGTTGCTGGTGATGGAGAACAGGCCGGTAGCGATCATGGTGGGGATGCGCAGATAGGTCAGCAGGTAGGTGAATGCGCCGGACACGCCCAGCAGGATCAGCACCTTGCCCAGAGTCTCCACGACGTTTGCAAAGATGTGGGGGATATCCTTGAAGGAGAAGCCCTTGTAGATGAACAGGCCGACGCACAGCGACCACACAACGGCAGCAGCGGCGGACTCGGTGGTGGTAAAGACACCGGCGATAACGCCGACGACCACGAACATAACAGCCAGCATGCCCCAGATGGCCTTGAAGAACGCCTTGATGCAGTTCTTCAGGTTGAACTTGCCGGTGACCGGGATGTCCATCTTCTTGGAGTAGTAGTAGGAGTAGATCATCAGCACGATGCTCAACACAGCGCCGGGCATGTAGCCGGCCACGAACAGCTGGCCGATGGAAACGGTGGTGACGCCGGCAGCAGCCAGAGTGAAGATGACCATGTTCTGAGAGGGGGGAACCAGAATGCCTTCAACGGAGGATGCCATGGTCAGGCAGGTGGAGAACTCGCGGTCATAGCCCTGCTCTTCCATCATCTTGATCTCGATGGGGCCCAGAGAGGCACAGTCGGCGGAAGAAGAGCCGGAGATGCCGCCGAAGAAGAAGGAGGCCACCACGTTGACCATGGCAGCACCGCCATGCATCCAGCCGACAAGTTCCTTTGAAAAAGCGATCAGGGTATCGGTGATACCGCCCGCGCTCATCAATTCACCCATCAGGATGAAGAAGGGCACCGCCAGCAGCGTATAGGAGTTCAGATTGCTGACAAATTTCAGAGCCATCTGCATGGGGTTGATGCCCAGATAGAAGAAATCCAGCAGAGAAGCCACACCAATGGCATATACCACGGGCACTCGGAGGAAAACCAGCACCAGGAACACACCCAGCAGCAGGATGGTTGCGATCGTTGCAGTAGACATTTACTTTTTCTCCTTTCGACCCATCACCCAGTGGCCCAGAACAGCGAAGATGTTCAGTACGCCGGTCACAGGCAGTGCACTGTACATAAAGGCATAGGGCACATTGATGCCGGCCATGTTGTTGCTTGCGCCCGACTGTGCCAGCTTGATGCCGTACACGATCAGGAAGATGGAGAAGCCCACCACACACACAGCGGACAGGATATCGGTGACGAACACACCAGTCTTGCCCAGCTTTTCGTCAAACATGGTAACGGCCAGATGCTCGTTCTTGCGCACCACCAGCACACTGCCCAGCAGGCTCAGCCATACCAGACACAGCAGGGAGAACGGCTCGCCCCACATGGGAGAGTTGTGCAGCACATAACGCCCGAAGAAGATGTAAAAGACCACGGCCACCAGTGCACCCAGAATGACCGCGCAGATGTGGCGCAGGATCTGGAACAGTGCGGTGTCGACCTTTTCCCACACGGCTCTGAATTTGTCCATAATCGGCTCCTTAATTTTTGCTTTTTCCAAAATTCCCCGCTGCCGCTGTCGGCAGCGGGGAATGCTCGTACCGGATCGATCTGAGCAGACTTTTAGTAGTTGCCGCCCTGGATCTTAGCGATGATGTCCTGAGCGTCGGTGCTCTGCTTTTCATACAGAGGTGCGCAGGCCTCCTGCCACTTTTCGATATCGGAAACCTCCAGCTTGGTGATGCCCTTGTCGGCGAAGGAATCGAAGCAGGCCTGCTCCTGCTTCTGGTTGTACTCGTAGCAGGCGGAACGTGCGGCCAGAGCGGCTTCCTTGATCCAGCCCTTCTCGGCATCGTTGAAGCCGTTCCACTTGTCAGCGTTCATCAGAATGACGCCGCAGCCAAAGGTGTGTGCATCGGTGATGAAGTAGGGGGCAACTTCGTTGAAGCTGTTGCTCATGTAAGAGGTAACGCCGTTCTCAGCAGCATCAACGACGCCGGACTGCAGAGAGGTGTACAGCTCAGAGTAAGCGATTGCGGTGGCGGAAGCGCCCAGAGCATCCATGGTGCTGATCATCAGGTCAGTCTCGGGCACGCGGACCTTCAGGCCCTTCATCTTGTCCAGCGTGAAGTCGGTGGGCTTGCCCAGACGCTCGTAGACCTTCGGGGTGATGAACAGGCTGCGAGGACCTTCGACCAGCCAGCCAAGAGCAACATAACCGCAGTTGGCATCTTCCACGCTCTGCAGCAGCTCGTCGCCCAGACTGCTCTCAGCCACATCCTCAAACTGTGCCATATCCTTAAAGACATACGGCAGGCCGGTGGTGCCGATCAGTTCAGCGCCGTAGTTGGGCAGAGAAGAAGCGTTGCCGCGGAAGATATCCAGAGTACCCATCTGGATGCCCTGCATGGACTCAGCCTCGGAACCCAGCGTGCCGTTGATGTACAGGTCAATGGTGATGTGACCGCCGGACAGCTCTTCGATCTTCTCAGCAAAGGTGTGTGCGCCAACGGTTGCGCCGTAGTCCTCGCCGTTGACCTCGTTCCATGTCAGCTTGTAGTCATTGCCGGAGCCGCCCTCGCCTGCACCTGCTGCTGCAGAAGAGGCAGTGGAGGAAGCTGCGGTGGAAGTAGAGGTGGAAGCGGAAGAACCGCCGCATGCGGTCATGCCCAGCGCTGCGGCAGAAACGCCCACAACCTTCAGGAAGTCACGGCGAGAAATTGCTTTTTTCATAAGAAATCTCCTTTTTTCTTGGCATCGTGTGTCGGATACGTGTTCGGGGCAGCGTCTTCGTGTCCCGCCTGCTCCTTGCCACAAAAACGTTTTTGTAGCTTTCTTTGGCAACATTTTAGCACGTCTTGTGCGCAAGGTCAATATTTTTCAATTTTTTCGTCTGTTTCGGATATATTTTTGTCATATAGCATAGTTTTTGACCAAATCGTTTTTGCAGTGTGACGATTTTCCAACCAAAATTCTGTAATCTCTTTACTTTTATGTACTTTTGCATTATAATCAAGCAAAACGTTTCGGTTATATTTTATTGACGTATTTCCGTTAAAGATCCTTTTCCGCAAAGTAAAGTTCCGGTTATCAAGCAGCCAATTCCTTTAACACGATCAACGAGAGGAGCATTTTTATGATCATTACCAAGTTCGAGACATGGTGGGTCGAGCGCGGCCGCTGCCTGTTTGACGAAAAGCGTCAGGGCGGTGCCAAAATGGGCTGGGATGTCATCGCCATCAAACTGACCACCGACACCGGCATTGAGGGCGTTGCCACCTGCATGGCAGCCCGCAGCGGCGCTGTGAGCGAAGCTTACTTACAGGAGAGCATCGGCCCTGTTGTTCTGGGACGTGACCCCCATGACCGTGAGGCCATCTTCCAGGAACTGTGGACCATCGACCGTCATGAGGCATTCTTTCCCGTGTTCCTGCCCGGCCCCGTGGATGTAGCCTTGTGGGATATCTGTGCCAAGGAAGCCGGGCTTCCTCTTTATAAGTACATCGGCGCTTGCCGCGACAGCCTGCCGGTCTATGCCAGCGGAAACTTCCACGGCACTGTTAAGGAGTATGTGGACGAGGCTCTCTACTACCAGAGCAAAGGCATTCCCGGCTACAAAGCCCATCCGGGCGGGCCGGTCAGCTTTGATATGGAAGTGCATCAGGCCATCCGCGACGCTGTCGGCCCCGACTACCTGCTGATGACCGACCCCGTGGGCGACTATACCATCAACGAAGCCGTCACCGTGGGACGTCAGCTGGAAAGGCTGAATTATAAGTGGTTCGAAGAGCCCTTCCGCGACTTTGAGCTGTATAAATACACCGAGCTGTGCCGCACACTGGATATCCCTATCGCTGCCACCGAGACCACCCGCGGTTGCCACTGGGGCGTGGCGCAGGTCATCGCCCAGCACGCCGCCGACATCGTCCGCGCGGATGTCAGCTGGAAGGACGGCATCACCGGCACGCTGAAGATCGCACATCTGGCAGAAGCATTCGGCCTGAACTGCGAGATCCACACCACCACCATGAACTACATGGATCTTGTCAACCTGCATGTCAGCTGCGCCATCAAGAACTGTGAGTACTTCGAGTACTTCGTACCGGAAGAAAACTACACCCTGCCCATGAAGGGCAAACTGCCCATTGACGAACATGGCATCATCCATGTGCCGCAGGGTCCGGGCGTGGGTGCCGAACTGGATTGGGATCTGATCGAGAAGAGCTGCCGCAGCTACCGCAAGCTCGAGTACAAGGGCTGATCCCACTGACTTTTTGACGTTTACTTCTTGCTCTTTTTACTTCTCCATTTACACGAAAAAGGCGGACTGATTGGAAACCAGTCCGCCTTTTTCATGTTTTTTATTTTCAGAGCAGCAGCCCCCGGAAATTGTCCCGGTCATACATCACAGCGTTGCTGCGGAACACCACTTCAGAGCCCACGTAAATGGTGCGCTGTTCCGGAGCCTTGCCCTGCACGAGATATTCCACCAGTGCTTTGATGCCAAGATACCCTTGAGCGTAAGGGTTTTTCTGCACGATATTGTCCAGGATTCTATTCCGCAGAGCGTCCAGATTTTCTTCGAATACGTCGCTGCCCACCGCGAACACTTTACCCGCTTTGCCGCACTGCTGCAGCCCCTGCACGAGCATCACGCTCCCCTGCGACAGCACACTGCAGCAGGCCGCAACATCCGGCTTTTCCAGCAGATTCAGGATGTGCCTCTGTGCCTCTGTGCCGATGCCGCAGGAATTGTCCAGATAAATGCGGTTCTGCGCACCGTTTTCCTGCATATAATCCTCAAACCCCTGCACGATGTGGGCATGCTGCTCCCATTTGGGATTTCCGGCACAGAGCACCACACTGCCGAAAGAGGGGATATGGCTGAAGATCAGCTCCGCCATCGTCCGTCCAATGACCTCATAGTCGGGCTGCACGCTGCACAGCGGTGCGATCTTCGGGTTTCTAAACCCCACCTGCACCACCGCCACACCGGCATCCCGGGCATGCTGCCACTCCTGCATTGTCATAGCTTCCATGTGACCCACTGTCAGCAGGCCGTCCAGTTTGTCCTCGGCCAGCAGAGCGCGCACCTCTTCCACTCCGCGGGAGTGGGAAGGGTCGATCTCATTGGGAAAACTGAACTCGGTACACTCCACGTTCAGATCTTCAGAGTTTTTCAAGTAGTCTCGCACACCCTGCCACAAAGGCGGATAATAAAAGCGGTTTCGGCCCACCTCATCCGGCAGAAGCACAGCTACACGCTGGGTGCGGCGTTTCAGGCCGGAAGCCATTTTATTGGGCCGGTAGCCCAGATCATCCGCAATCCTCCGGATATGCTCCCTGGTGACCTCACTGACGCCAGGCTTGTCGTTCAGTGCCTGATGGACCGTGCTGATGGAAACGCCCGCTGCCTGTGCCACATCACGGATCGTAATCTTTTTGTTCATAAGGTCACTCTCTCTTAAAAAACAACTGTTTCGCAAAAACGATGCGTGAAAAGGGGTACCTGATATTTTTTACCGGACAGCTCACATACCTTGTCACGGATTGCTTTCATGGTATCGATATCAAATACAGAAT
>ENA-UPWO01001310-UPWO01001310.1-human-gut-metagenome-genome-assembly--contig:-NODE-1310-length-11002-cov-139.628650_pt1 | contig 11002 bp, 9 predicted proteins | sample MGYA00250056_ERZ773388 | MGnify/ENA primary metagenome ERZ773388 (study PRJEB29103, sample SAMN06112004) | human gut metagenome | biome: human gut; feature: ankylosing spondylitis patient; material...
GTGCCAAGGTGAATCCTGTCCGTACGGGCAATATGACTTTGAGTGATGCATGCTCAGAGGCTATCCGCGACTGGTGCTGTCATCCACAGGATACATTCTATATCGTAGGTTCTACGATGGGACCTCATCCTTATCCTGATATCGTAGCAAAGATGCAGAGTGTAATCAGTGAGGAGCTGAAATGGCAGTTGGAAGAGAAGATTGGCCGCGATTATCCTGATTACCTCATCGCTTGTGTTGGTGGTGGTAGCAATGCTGCAGGTACCATCTATCATTATATCGATGATGAGCGGGTTCAGATTTATCTGGCTGAGGCTGCTGGTCATGGTATTGATACCAATTACACGGCTGCAACCATGCATTGTGGTACAGAGGGAATCATTCACGGTGCCCGTACGCTTGTGATGCAGACAGAGGATGGACAGATTGAGGAAGCCTTCACCATCAGTGCCGGTTTGGATTATCCGGGTATTGGACCTATGCATGCAGACTTGGCAACAAGAGGCAGAAGTCATGTACTTGCCATCAAGGATGATGAGGCTATCTATGCCGGTTATGAACTGACTCGTATGGAGGGTATCATACCTGCCATTGAAAGTGCTCATGCTGTGGCTGCCTTGAAGAAAATGAAGTTCAAGAAGGACGACGTGGTTGTTTTGACCGTTTCTGGCCGTGGTGACAAGGATGTTGAAACCTATTTGAACCATAAGGAAATGGCTGGAGAATATGGAAATTTCTAAAGTATTTTAAAGCTTTTGCCCTTTCAGGGCGACAGACTTACACTCATTACTACCCAGGGTGTTACCCTGGGCTAGGAGCTTCAGCCCTTTCAGGGCGTGTGGGTGTAATTAGTTAAAGTTCAATCAATAAGAAAAAATGGCTAAGTTTAATTATACGACAGTAACTCGCACGATTCTCGCCGACCTCTATACGCCTGTGGGAGTTTATATGCGATTGAGAGATATTTACCCCCAGTCGGCTCTGATGGAGAGTAGCGACTACCATGGTTCTGAGAATTCCCGTTCCTTTATAGGTGTACATCCATTGGCTAGCATTGCCGTGAGTCATGGAGAGGTTATCAAGACTTATCCTGATGGCAGTGTTGAAAAACAGCAACTTCCAGCTTTTGGCGAAGGAAAGGGAGAAGATTGTAAGCTCGCCATTTCGAAAGCTTTCAATGAGTTTATCCAGAGTTTCCATGTAGAGGGAGAGGGGAAGGATTTCTGTGGACTTTATGGATTCACGACCTTTAATGCAGTACGCTACTTCGAGAATATCCCGGTAAAGGATACCACGATGGCAAAGAATGATGCGCCGGATATCTATTATATTATGTATAAGGATATCATCGTGTTCGATCATTTCAATAATACGATGCAACTTATCGCTTTGAGCGAACGATATGGCGAAGAGGAAACCGCTGATGATGATCAGGCTTTTGAGGCAAATAGGGCTATCGGCAATGCTGAGTTGGATGCATTGATGAAGGCGGTGAACAAGGCAAATGTGAAGCCTTATGATTTCCATCCGGTAGGCGAAACAACCTCTACTCTTACTGATGAGGAGCACAAGGCGAATATTCGCAAGTGTATCCAGCATTGTATGCGTGGCGATGTGTTCCAGATTGTGGTGAGCCGTAGATTTGTGCAGCGTTATGAGGGTGATGACTTCAAACTCTACCGTGCCTTGCGCAGCATCAATCCATCACCTTATCTCTTCTATTTCGATTTTGGTGGCTTCCGTATCTTCGGTTCTTCACCTGAAACTCATAATCGTATTGTAGGAGAGAAGGCTTTCATTGATCCTATTGCAGGAACGACTCGCCGAACGGGTGATATGGAACAGGATAAAAAGGCTGCAGAATTCCTCCGTAATGACCCGAAGGAGAATGCAGAACATGTCATGCTTGTGGATTTGGCACGAAATGATTTGAGCCGTAACTGCCACAATGTGAAGGTGGATTTCTATAAGGATATGCAATTTTACAGTCACGTGATTCATCTGGTGAGCCGTGTGAGCGGAACATTGGATCAGAATGCTGACCATATTAAGGAATTCATAGATACCTTCCCTGCTGGTACCTTGAGTGGTGCGCCTAAGGTGAGAGCGATGCAGATTATCTCAGAATTGGAGCCTCACAATCGTGGTGCTTATGGTGGATGTATCGGATTCGTAGGACTGAACGGCGATTTGAATCAGGCTATTGTAATTCGTACCTTTATCAGCCGTAATGGCGAACTCTGGTTCCAGGCTGGAAGTGGAGTTGTGGCGAAGAGCAACGACCAGTATGAGTTGGAAGAGTGTAATAATAAACTGGGAGCTTTGACTAAGGCAATTCATATTGCCGAGAAGCTTTAGGTAGTGAAAAATGAAGAACGAAGAGTGAAGAATTCATGTGCTTCAAGTAAACATTAAACTCTAAACATTAATAAGATGAAAATAGTAATCATAGATAACTACGACTCCTTTACTTATAATCTTGCCCATTTGGTAAAGGAGTTAGATGCTGAAGTGACGGTGTTCCGCAACGATCAGTTTCAGCTGTCGGAGCTTGACCGCTTCGACAAAATCATATTGAGCCCAGGACCAGGTATTCCTTCGGAGGCTGGACTTCTGATGGATGTGATCAGGAAATATGCAGGCAGAAAACCGATGCTGGGAGTTTGTCTAGGTCATCAGGCTATTGGTGAGGCTTTTGGTGCTAAACTAACCAATCTCTCTGAGGTTTATCATGGAGTAGCTACACCTTGTACTCAGTTTGGTAACGATCCTATTTTTGAAGGATTGCCTAAGCGTATCGAGATTGGCAGATATCATTCCTGGGTAGTAGATAAAAGTGGTTTTCCTGATTGCCTGGATATTACGGCTGTAAGTGATGATGGTCAGATTATGGGTCTCAAGCATAAGAATTACGATATTCGAGGCATTCAGTTTCACCCAGAAAGTGTGCTGACACCTGATGGAAAAAAGATGATTCAGAATTGGTTAGAGCTTTAGTCCTTTGGGGCTAAAGCTTTTTCATTGCATCTTGAATGTATGATATTGCGATGATTGTTAAAAGAAAAGAGTTTGATGTCCTGAAGAACACCAAACTCTTTTTTACTTTTTATATAATGAACTCTAATAAGAGAACATATAATCAAATATTATAAATCCCAAGCTACTGCACTTGCACCAAGTACAGCTGCAGAACTGCCATCAAGAGTAGATACAAGGAACTTAGCCTTGCCCTTGTAAATCTTGAGCACGTTCTTGTCGTAAGCTTCCTTCAAAGGCTTCATCAAGAGGTCACCTGCCTTGGTGAGACCGCCGAAGAATACGAATGCCTCAGGAGCTGAGAATGCTGCGAAGTTAGCGCAAGCCTCACCCAGCATCTTACCTGTGAAATCGTAGATGCGCTTGGCCAAAGCATCACCCTTGCTGGCAGCAACGCTGACATCGTAAGAGGTAATCTTCTCTGGATCCATCTCGCGGAGCAAAGAAGGCTCATCGCTTGTCTCCAGGAACTCACGTGCGGTGCGAGCTACACCTGTAGCAGAGCAATATGTCTCCAAACAGCCTCTTCTACCGCAGCCGCAAACACGGCCAGCCTCGCCTGGAACCATGATAACATGACCTAACTCACCTGCGAAACCATCGCTTCCATAGAGCATCTGACCATTGATGACAATACCGGAACCTACACCTGTACCGAGGGTAATATCAATGAAGTTCTTCATTCCACGAGCAGCACCATAGGTCATTTCTCCAAGTGCAGCTGCGTTGGCATCGTTAGTAAGAGCTACAGGAATACCGAGAGCTTTGCTGAACATATCAGCCAAAGGTACAACGCCATCGTGAGCCCAAGCCAAGTTTGGAGCAAACTCGATAGCACCCGTATAGAAGTTTCCATTAGGAGCACCAATACCCATTGCCTTGATCTTTTCGATACCGCCTACGGTCTCGATGATTGGCTGGAGTGCCTCTACAGATGCCTTTACATAGTCATCTACCTTATCATAACCACCAGTTTTGATAGCTGTTGTTGCCTTGATTTCGCCACGAGCATCAACGATTCCGAACACAGAATTAGTACCGCCGAGGTCTAAACCAATAACGTACGGTTTTAATGTATTTTCAGTCATGTTACTTTTTTAATTAGTTAGAATTGTTTATTTATGCTGCAAAGATAATGATTCCTTTTGAAAATATCAACTTTTTCTTGTATAAAAAAGTATAATTTTAGAAGTTTTGGGCAAAAATATTGCAAATGTGCCCTTTTTTTTGTAACTTTGCCCGCTGTTATAGAATAATGTACGAAAAATGAGTTTAGCATTTCCAATAGAGATAAACATCCTTGACTTTATATTCAAAGGAATTATCATCGGAGTGATTGCCTCTGCCCCTATGGGGCCTGTAGGCATTCTTTGTATTCAGCGTACGCTCAACAAGGGACGCTGGTTTGGGTTCGTCACGGGCATTGGTGCTGCGTGCAGTGATATCGTATATGCACTCTTCACGGGTCTAGGTATGAGTTTCGTGATGGACTTTGTGAATAATGCGCAGAACAAGTTCTACCTGCAGATTTTCGGTAGTGTATTGCTGCTGGTGTTCGGAATCTATTGTTTCAAGAGTGATCCGATGAAGAATATGCACAAGTCGAGCAATAAGCAGGGTACTTTATGGCATAATGGAATTACGGCATTCCTGGTTACCTTGAGTAATCCGCTCATCGTATTTCTCTTCATGGCTACCTTTGCACAGTTTGCCTTTGTGGTTCCGGATATGCCGCTAGAGATGGGTATGGGATATCTGAGCATTATGTTTGGTGCCTTGTTGTGGTGGTTTGGACTCACTTGGCTCGTCGATAAGATCAGAGGTAAGTTTGATACTAATGGAATCCTTATCATCAATAAAGTGATAGGAAGTATCGTGATTATTTTCTCGATCATCGCTCTTTTTGGAACGATGTTTAATCTTTATCATTTACCAGAATTTTAAGTTATGTTTGTAGCACAGAAATTAAGAAAAGAAAGTATTGCTGAATACCTTTTATATATGTGGCAGATAGAGGATATCATCCGTGCCTACGGATGCTCGCTGCCGGTGATTAAGAAAAACTATATCGAACGGTTCGATTTCACTCCTGAGCAGAAAGACGAGGAACTCGATTGGTTTGGAAATCTCATTCGTATGATGAATGAAGAAGGTAAGCGTGAGAGCGGGCATCTTGACATTAATAGAGTGTTGTTGCAGGATGTCATCGATCTGCACGGCAGACTCCTTCAGAGTTCGAAGTTCCCTATTTACAATGCTGAGTATTACAAGGTGTTGCCTTTTATTGTAGAGTTGCGCAATCGTGGTGATAAGGATATTAATGAGGTTGAGACCTGTCTTGATGCACTTTACGGAGTAATGATGCTCAGATTGCAAAAGAAGGAGATTACCCCTGAAACAGAGAAAGCTATCAAGGAAATCTCAATCTTCGTTGGATTGCTTAGTGATTACTATATCAAGGATCGTACTGAAGGCTTGAAGTTTGAAGATGACGATATGTAATCTGCTGGCGTAACAAGTGTTTTTTAGTAATTAGAAAGTAGTATTTATTTTTTTAGGATATACATATTATAATATATATTATTGATGAAAGAGATTGAAAGAAGAAGAACGTTTGCCATCATTTCGCACCCTGATGCTGGTAAGACAACATTGACCGAGAAGTTCCTGCTCTTCGGTGGACAGATTCAGGTGGCTGGTGCCGTTAAAAATAATAAGATTCGTAAGACTGCTACTTCTGACTGGATGGATATCGAGAAGCAGCGTGGTATTTCCGTATCAACTTCTGTGATGGAGTTCGATTATCTGCCTGACGGACAGAGTGGAGAACCTTATAAGGTAAACATTCTTGATACTCCGGGACACCAGGATTTCTGTGAGGATACTTATCGTACTCTCACCGCGGTGGACTCTGCTATCATCGTAGTCGATTCGGCTAAGGGTGTTGAGGCACAGACCCGTAAGTTGATGGAGGTGTGCCGTATGCGCAATACTCCTGTTATCATCTTTATCAATAAGATGGACCGTGAGGGTCGTGACCCATTCGATGTCCTTGATGAGTTGGAGGAAGAGTTGAAGATTTCTGTTCGCCCTTTGTCTTGGCCTATCGGTCAGGGTGCTCGCTTCAAGGGAGTTTACAATATTTATGAGCATCAGCTCAATCTTTTTACACCTAATAAACAGCGTGTTACTGAGAAGGTTGAGGTAGATATTCAGTCTAAGGAACTTGATGAGCGAGTAGGTGAGCGAGAGGCAAATCAGTTGCGCGAAGAACTGGAGTTGGTGGCTGGTGTTTATCCGGAGTTCGATGTGGAGACCTATCGTTCAGCAGAAGTGGCCCCGGTATTCTTTGGTTCTGCTTTGAACAACTTCGGTGTGCAGGAACTCTTGGATTGCTTCGTGCAGATTGCTCCATCACCAAAGCCAACAAAGGCAGAGGAGCGTATGGTGGAACCGGAGGAGCCTAAGTTTACTGGTTTTATCTTCAAGATTACTGCAAATATCGACCCTAACCACCGTTCATGTATTGCATTCTGCAAGATTTGTTCTGGTAAGTTTGTGCGCAACCAGCCTTACTACCATGTGCGTCTCGACAAGACCGTACGTTTCTCTTCACCTACCCAGTTTATGGCGCAGCGTAAGAGTACTATCGATGAGGCCTATCCTGGCGATATCGTTGGTTTGCCAGACAACGGCATCTTCAAGATTGGTGATACTCTGACTGAGGGCGAGAAGATTCACTTCCGTGGATTGCCATCGTTCTCTCCACTTCTCTTCAAGTACATCGAGAACGATGACCCAATGAAGAGCAAGCAGTTCCAGAAGGGTTTGGAGCAGTTGATGAACGAGGGTGTGGCACAGTTGTTCATCAACCAGTTCAATGGTCGTCGCATCGTGGGTACCGTCGGTCAGTTGCAGTTCGAGGTTATCCAGTATCGCTTGGAGAACGAGTACAATGCCAAGTGTCGTTGGGAGCCTGTTCATTTGCATAAGGCATGTTGGATTGAGGCTGACGATGAGAAGGAATTGGAGAACTTCAAGAAGCGTAAGTATCAGTATATGGCAAAGGATATTGAGGGCCGCGATGTGTTCCTCGCTGATTCTGGCTATGTGTTGAGTATGGCTCAGCAAGACTTCGAACATATCAAATTCCACTTTACATCGGAATTTTAGTACATTGAACATTGAACTTGAAACATTGAACTTTCTGATATGCTGTCTTGGTAATCATAAAGTTCAAAGTTCAAAGATTAAAGTTAAAAGTTAAATGGATGAAGAGTTATCAGAATACAAACAAGGCAGGATAGAAAGATTCGTTGTTTGGCAGAAGGAACATATTTCCGACCGTCAGATGACTCTTATCCTCGCCTTTGTGATAGGTTTGCTTGCTTCTGTGGCAGGTTTCTTCCTGCATGGTATCGTGCACGAAATACAGTTGCTGCTTACTTCCGGGTTCCAGCAGAGCAGTTATAATCTGCTCTTTCTGCTTTTCCCTATTATTGGTATTTACCTTACCTCGCTTTTTATCAAGTATGTGGTGAGGGACAATATTTCGCATGGTATTACCCGTGTGCTTTATGCCATCTCGACCAAGAACTCCCGACTAAAAGGACATAACTGCTGGTCTTCGGTGGTAGCGTCCGGTATTACCATTGGTTTCGGTGGATCTGTTGGAGCCGAGGCACCTATTGTACTTACCGGTTCTGCCATCGGTTCCAATCTGGGACAGATTTTCCGTATGGATAAGAAGACCATGATTCTGTTGGTGGGCTGTGGAGCCAGTGCTGCTATTGCAGGAGTCTTCAAGGCTCCAATCGCAGGACTTGTCTTCACTCTCGAAGTACTGATGGTTGATCTTAGTATGGCTTCACTTCTGCCAATCCTTATCAGTTGTGTCACTGCTACCTGTTTTACCTATATCTTTATGGGTGACAGTTCGCTTTTCGATTTTACTCTTACCAATCCATGGGAGTTGAATCGTACGCCAGCATGTATCCTCTTGGGTATCTTCTGCGGTTTGATGAGTCTTTACTTCATGCGCACGATGTCATGGTGTGAAGGTCTTTTTGCCAAGATGAAGAATCATCCTTATTGTAAGTTGGTTTTTGGTGGACTTATTCTCAGTTCGCTCATTTTCCTTCTTCCTTCTCTTTATGGTGAGGGATATTCGGCAGTAAATGTGCTTCTTAAGGGACAGAATGAGGCAGAGTGGGGGCAGGTGATGAACCGTTCTCTTTTTTCAGGTCATCAGAATCTGTTGATTCTCTATATCGGCTTGGTGACCTTTACCAAGGTTTTTGCCACTTCGGCTACCAATGGTAGTGGAGGATGTGGTGGAACCTTTGCTCCTTCTCTTATCATCGGTGGATTTGCAGGTTTCTTCTTTGCCCGACTCTGGAATGTCTATGAGGTAGGTGTTTATGTACCCGAGCAGAATTTCACCTTGATGGGTATGGCTGGATTGATAACGGGCGTGATGCATGCTCCACTTACCGGTATTTTCCTTATCGCCGAACTTACAGGTGGTTATCAGCTTTTTATGCCACTTATGATCGTGTGCATATCTTCGCTCCTTACCATCAGTATCTTTGAGAGTCATAGTATCTATGCCTTGCGTTTGGCTAGAGAGGGCAAACTTCTCACGCATCATATTGATCGTGCAGCGCTCACTCTGATGAGTATGCAGAGCTTGGTTGAGAAGGATTATCATCCAATCAAGGAAGATTTGCCGATGGAAAAACTGGTGAGCGAGATTAGTCGAAGTAATAATAACTTCTTGCCTGTGCTCGATGAAGCGGGTGTCTTGCTGGGAGTTATCGATATTACTAAGATTCGTCATATCATATTCCGAACCGAACTCTATAAGCATTTCAAGGTAAAACAGCTTATGTTGCAGCCTTCTGCCGTAATTAGTGAGAATGAGAGAATGGATGAGGTGATGCAGAAGTTTGATAAGACTGATGCTGCACAGTTGCCTGTAGTAGATATTAATGGCGTGCTGAAGGGCTATATCAGTCGTACCAAGGTGTATGAAGTATATCGACACATTGTGGCAGATATATCTGCAGAGTAATAATATTAATAATGAACAGTATGACAAAGAAAGATTTAAGAATCATATTTATGGGAACCCCAGAGTTTGCTGTGGAATCCCTCAAGCGCCTTGTAGAGGGCGGCTACAATGTGGTGGCTGTGGTTACGCAGCCTGATAAGCCTGTGGGCAGACATCAGGACACTTTGCAGCCTTCTCAGGTGAAGCTGTATGCTGTAGAGCATGGACTGCCAGTGCTTCAGCCTGTGAAGATGAAGGATCCCGATTTCCTGGAACAACTTAAGAGTTATCAGGCAGACTTGCAGGTAGTGGTGGCATTCCGGATGTTGCCAGAGGTTGTATGGGCAATGCCAAAGTTTGGTACCTTTAATGTTCACGCTGCCTTGTTGCCACAGTACCGCGGTGCAGCTCCTATCAATTGGGCTGTTATCAATGGTGAGACAGAGACGGGTGTTACTACCTTCTTCCTCGATCATGATATAGATACAGGTCGCATTATCATGCAGAAGCGTTTCCCTATTCCTGACGAGGCGAATGTAGAGTATGTATATGATGGATTGATGCATTTAGGTGCTGAAATTGCTTTGGAAACCATCGATCAGCTGATTGCATCAGATGGTAATATTTCGAGCATTGCTCAGGAAGAATTCATCGGTGAAGGTGTAGAGCTCAAGTCTGCTCCTAAAATTTTCAAGGATACTTGCTGTATTGATTTCCACAAGCCTGCTAAACAGGTACACGATTTCATACGTGGTCTCTCACCATATCCGGGTGCCTGGACCAACATCAAGAAGAAAGATGCTGTGAAAGAGCAGGTGCTTAAGATTTTCAAGACTACAGTTAGCGAAGACTCGCGAGGTATGGCACCTGTAGGATGTTTCAGAATAGAAGACGGACATTTGCAGATAGCTTGTATCGACCATTGGCTCAATATCTATGAGTTGCAGCTTGCAGGTAAAAAGCGTATGGAAGCTTCTGCCTTCCTCAATGGAATGAAGGATATTGCATATTACGAATGTCAGAAAGCACCAGATTCTGATGCTGGATTACGGTAATTTAGATTTAAATTTCAGGGTTCAATTTTCAAACAGTTAAGAAAATGACTAGAGAAGAGGATATTAAGAATGCAGTAGAATGCATGCGTAAGGGTGGAGTGATTCTCTATCCTACAGATACAGTTTGGGGAATCGGTTGTGATGCTACTAATCCTGAGGCTGTGAAGAAAGTATATGAGATTAAGAAGCGCGATGATTCTAAGGCGCTTATCTGCCTCATTGACTCGGCAGATCGTATGGCTCGTTATTTCCGTAATGTGCCTCAGGTGGCTTGGGATTTCATTGATGCGGCTATGCCTGTTAAGCCTACTACCATTATCTTGGATGATGCGAACGGTGTGGCTAATAATCTTGTCGCAGAAGATGGTAGTTTGGCAATGAGAGTTACTTACGAGGAGTTCAGCAAGCAGCTTTGCTATCGTTTCCAGAAGCCTATCGTAAGTACAAGTGCCAATGTAAGTGGCGAGCCTGCAGCTCAGAACTATCGTGATATTTCAGAAGAGATTCTGAATGCGGTTGATTACGTGTGCTGGACCCGTCGTCAGGAGCATAAGCCTCACCAGCCTTCAAGTATTGTTAAGATAGCTAAGAACGGCGAGGTAAAGGTTATCAGATAATCATTTATATTGATTGCTGTATATAAACAGCCTGCTAGGAGTTTTTTCTCTTAGCAGGCTTTTTTTCGTAGTCTATACCTTAACTGTAGATATATCATATAGCAAGAATTAATATGATAATATAACAAGAAACCCTGCAAGAAATAAATCTTGCAGGGTTTATCCTGGGTGGAAGGTGGGACTCGAACCCACGACATTCAGAACCACAATCTGACGCTCTAACCAACTGAACTACGTCCACC
>ENA-UPWO01001313-UPWO01001313.1-human-gut-metagenome-genome-assembly--contig:-NODE-1313-length-10981-cov-69.102623_pt1 | contig 10981 bp, 7 predicted proteins | sample MGYA00250056_ERZ773388 | MGnify/ENA primary metagenome ERZ773388 (study PRJEB29103, sample SAMN06112004) | human gut metagenome | biome: human gut; feature: ankylosing spondylitis patient; material...
TTCATTAGATACGAAAATTCAATTTGTAAAAAAGGTTTTGATTGACTATCAGAAAGATCATGAAGATCAATATGATGTTGCTAATAAAGGAAAACCATGGACTGACGAACAATTAAAAATTATTTTATCTGATGCACCTACTAAAGAGAATTGTGCAAAATATGCTGTATTGTTTAAAAGAGGTTATGGGAGTATAGAGCAAATTTATCGATGGGCCGCTACACCAATAAACAGTTTGGAAGGAAAAGGAAGAAGTAACGATTCTTTTGTTTTACAGATAAAAAAAGTTGCTAGGCAAATAGGACTTAGAGGTTAATATTTATTAACTCAAACTTCCCACACCGAAAATCAGTTTTCAAAGGTCTATTGGCTTTTTACGTGTGGGAAGTTTGAGGTAGTAATCGCAAAACTTCTTGAGATTGTAATACTGGCTATGAATAAAAGAGTGTACTAAGTCGCAAAATAGCTTAGTACACTCTTTGTAATATATACGATATATTTTTTACCACCCTACTCCAATCCAGGGGCCGTGGTGATGGCCGCCGCCGATGCCGATACCTATGCCAATCGGGAAGTTCCAGACACCTCTGCGGCTTTGCTTTTCGCGTTCAATCTTCATAAACCACAGGCGATAGATTTTGCCGCCGTTTTCCAGCTTTTTCGGCGTATCCTTATCGGTGATAATCTTATAGCCGTTGAAGTTGGCGTTGGAGCTTTCGTAATCGCTGAGCATTTTGTTCATCTGCGCAAAGGTTGCTTTATTATTGGTATATAAGCGCAGCATTTCTGTATTGGGCATGGTTAAAATCAACTGCTTACGCAAAGAGCGGTCTGCTGCCAGACCTTGATAAACCTCTACCCTGTCTTCCTTGATTTTTACATATAACAAGTCTTCGCTATTGCCGACCTGCAGGCGTTCGTTCATTTCGGCAGCGCTGATGATTGCAATCGGTTTGATTGCGTCCGGATCATCGGCAGCCTTAGTTTTATCTGCAGCGAACGCCAACGCACTGCAGGAGCACATCAGTAAGCAGGTTAACAGTAAAAGCAGCTTGCGCATAGTTCTCCCTCCTTTGGAAGCTGATGGGAAAAATCTACATAAAAGACTTATATATTCCTCAAGAATATGGTATCATATTTACGTAAATTTGTTAACTGAACTTTAGGTGATATCTGAGGAACAGTGATATTGAAATACGAGGAGATTATATGAAGAAAAATAACCTGATTTGGATAATTATCTGTAATATCCTGGGAGCACTGCTTTTGGGAAGCTGGCTGGCAAGCACCCCTACCGCCGGCTATCACGGACCGTATCTGGCTCTGGACCAAAGTGTCTTTTATTTCTTTAACCAGAAGCTGGCGCAGGGAACGGCCTTTACTTATTTTATCGCTTTTGTTAATCTGCGTGCCTTTGATGTGGTTGCCTTTGTAGCGATGTTGGCGATTTTTTACAGCTATTACCGCAAAAGCAATGTTGAAGGCAAGCGCTGGCTGTTCTGTATCGGCGTTGCCATGTTGGTAAGTGCGGTAATCATTAAGCAATTTGATAAATTACTGCCGATTGACCGCGCAAGTGCTTCAGTCTATTTTGACCAGCTGTATCACAATGTAAACTGGGTTAGCCAGCTGAGCGGCTGGCCTGCCAAGGATCGTTCCGGCAGCAGCTTCCCCGGTGACCATGGCATGATGCTGTTGATATTTGCTGTGTATATGTGGAAATATATCGGCAAAGATGCTTTTATCAAAGCGATGGCTGTATTTATTATTTTCTCACTGCCCCGTATTATGGGCGGTGCGCATTGGTTTACCGATGTTTTCGTAGGCTCTGTTTCTTTTGTTCTGCTTGTTTTAAGCTGGATTCTGCTAACACCGCTTTCGGATATCTTTATCGGCTGGTTGGAGAAAAAGCTGCCGCTGAGATGGTTTGTGAAGAAGAGAGAATAGAATTTCAGGCTGTTGCCATTTTTAGTTTTGCTTACAGTAAGACTGAAATGGCAGCAGTTTTTTTGTATATAATGAAGGAAATGTCTTTGGGGCATATCATGTCCCACTATGGACTTTTTATTTTCGCTTCCCTCTTCTATTTTTTGCAGATTTGTGATAAAATTTAGTTGTATTTTTATGAGAAAATTCAGCAAGGAAGTGACGGAATGGAATTTGTAAAATCTGCTGATGTAGTCGTTATTGGTGGCGGCATTGTAGGTACTGCTGTATTGCGCGAGCTTTCCAAGTATGACCTGAAATGCGTTCTGCTGGAAAAAGAGCCGGACATCGCTATCGGCACTACTAAAGCTAACAGTGCAATTCTTCATGCTGGCTTTGACGCTCCTACCGGCAGTCTCAAAGCTATTACCAACGTTCGTGGCAACGCTCTGTACCACGAGCTGCAAAACGAACTGGACCTGGATATTAAATGGACCGGTTCCCTGGTTGCTGCAACCACCGACGAGGAAATGCAGACTCTGCAGGAGCTGCTGCAACGCGGTAAAAAGAACGGCGTTGAAGGCCTGCAAATCCTGTCTAAAGAAGAAGTTCTTGAGCAGGAGCCTAACCTGACCACTGTCAAGGGTGCTCTGTGGGCTCCGAGTGCCGGCGTATGTTGGCCGTTCGGTGCTGCTATTGCTTTTGCTCAATGCGCTGTACAAAACGGTGCAGAAGTTATCCGCGACTGCAAGGTACTGGGCTTCGTTAAGGAAGACGGCAAAATTACCGGTGTAGAAACCAATAAAGGCACTATTGCTGCTAAATATGTGGTTAATGCTGCCGGTGTTTATGCTGACGAAATCGCTAAGCTGGCCGGTGATGATACCTTTACCATCACTCCGCGTAAGGGCGAATATATTCTGTTTGATAAGACTGCCTGCAGCAGTCTGGTTTACGGCGTGGTATTCCCCACCCCGACCAAAAAATCCAAAGGTATTTTGGTTTGCACTACTACCCACGGCAACACCTTCATCGGTCCTAATGCTAATGAGCAGGATTCCAAAGAAGATAAGGCTGTTACCACTGCCGGCATGAATGAAATCATTGCTTCTGCCAAGAAGCTGATTCCGAACCTGCCGATGGGCGCAGCTATTACCGAATTTGCCGGCCTGCGTGCCGTTTCCAGCACCGGTGACTTCGTACTCGGTCCTTCCGAAAAGGTTGAAGGCCTGTACAATGCTGCCGGTATGCAATCTCCCGGTCTGACCGCAGCTCCTGCTGTAGGTGAGCTGATTGCCAACGAAATTGCCCGTGTAAGCGGCGCTGCCAAGAAGGCTGACTTCAAGGCTGCTCTGCCGAAGCATAAAGCATTCAACTATATGACTGCTGATGAAAAGGCTGCTAAGATTGCCGAAGACAATCTGTACGGCCGCGTAATCTGCCGTTGCGAAACTGTTACCGAGGGCGAAATTGTAGAAGCAATCAATTCTCCTGTAGGCGCACGCACTGTTGACGGTGTAAAACGCCGTACTCGTGCAGGCATGGGCCGTTGCCAGGGTGGCTTCTGCGGTCCGCGTGTTACCCAGATTCTGGCACGCGAGCTGAACATTTCTGTTCCTGAAGTATTAAAAGAACGTACTGATTCCAATATGTTCTACGAAAAATATTCTGCAGATGGCGGGGAGGAATAATAATGAACCAATTATATGATGTAATTATTGTTGGCGGTGGCCCTGCCGGTCTGTCTGCTGCTTACAGCGCATGGCAGAATGGTGCTAAAAAAATCGTTGTTATCGAGCGTGACCGCGAACTCGGCGGTATCCTGCAACAGTGCATTCACAATGGCTTCGGTCTGCATCACTTCAAGGAAGAGCTGACCGGCCCTGGCTATGCACATCGCTGCATCGAGCTCGTTGCTGATAAACCTGAAATCGAAACCCTGGTTGATACCATGGTATTAGATGTACAAAACAATAAAACTGTTATTGCTGTTAATCCGGAAAAAGGCTTACTGAAGCTGGAAGGCAAAACTGTTATCCTGACCATGGGCTGCCGTGAGCGTACCCGTGGTGCTATCCGTATTCCGGGCGAGCGTCCTGCAGGCGTTTTCACTGCCGGCGCTGCTCAGCGTATGGTTAATATGGAAGGCTATCTGCCGGGTCACAAAATCGTTATCCTCGGCAGCGGCGACATCGGCCTGATTATGGCTCGCCGTATGAGCCTGGAAGGCTGCAAGGTTCAGGCTTGCCTGGAAATCTGCCCCTTCTCCAACGGTCTTACCCGTAATATCGTTCAATGCCTGAACGACTATGATATTCCTCTGTACCTCTCCCACACCATCGTTGCTATCCATGGTGAAGAGCGCGTAACCGGTATCACCGTTGCTAAGGTTGACGAGCGCATGACTCCGATTCCGGGTACCGAATTTGATATCGAGTGCGATACCGTACTGCTGTCTGTAGGTCTGATTCCTGAGAACGAGCTGTCCCGCGGCCTTGATCTGGAAATGAACCCGCTGACCAACGGTCCGGTTGTTGACCAGCATCGTGAAACCAGCTTAGACGGTTTCTTTGCTGCCGGCAACGTAGTACACGTACATGACCTGGTTGACTTTGTATCCGAAGAAGCTGAAATCGCAGGTAAATATGCTGCATTGAAGGCTCAGGAGAAAATGGCAACCGAAAACCGTACCGTAACCGTAAAGGCTATTGACGGCGTACGTACCTGCGTACCGCAGAAGCTGACCATGCCTGCTGAAATTCCTGCTGACGAGAAGGTTAAGCTGTTCATGCGTGTTGCTGCACCGCACCGCAAAGTTAAGCTGGAGGTTAAGAGCGGCGATAACGTTCTGCTGAGCCGTCCTCTGCCCGTAGCAAAGCCCAGTGAAATGATTGCCGTAGAAATTCCGGCTGCAAAATTTACCCAGATCGGTGACGAAGTTACCGTAGGTCTGGTGCTGTAAGGAGGGTATAAAATGGCTGTTGAAACTCGTGTTATGAACTGCATTATGTGCCCTATGGGCTGCGAGATGACTGTTACCATTGAAAATGGTGCAGTTACCAATGTTACCGGCAACACATGCCCGCGTGGCGCTAAATATGCTAACGATGAAGTTACTGCTCCGAAGCGTATGCTGACCTCTACCGTTGCTGTAGAAGGCGGTATGCTGCCTTTGCTGCCTGTAGTATCCGCTAACGTACTGCCGAAGGAACGTATCATGGACTGCGCACGCTTCCTGCGCACCGTAAAGGTTACCGCTCCGATTAAAACCGGTGACGTTGTAGTTAAGGATATTCTCGGCCTTGGTGTAGATATTATCGCCAGCCGTGATATGTAATCAGCTGAGGATTCTTCTGTTACATATAATATAGTAAAAATTGAAAGAGCTGCAGTTGCACTACTCTGCGTAGTGTAAAACTGCAGCTCTTTTTGTGTATGAGTGATGAGGATGAAAGGAGTATGTTAATCAGGTGTTTTTGGCAATTACCGCACCAAGTACAGCACCGATGATGAAGCTGGTGGTAGCTTTTTTGTTGCTGTCCTTTTTCGTTACGTAATTGTCGTTTTTATGGTATTTATCGTAGTGATGATGCTTATAATAGCTGTCGGAGTGGCGCGGTGGCGGTGGCGGAGCATCATGCCTGCCGTGAGCGGAAGCTACGCTTGCCAATGGCAGTGAAAGCACCATGGCAGCCATAGCAATTGCTGTGGTTTTCTTCATATACTTTGTTAATGTTGTCATCATATCTGGCACCTTCTTTCTTAAAGTGGTTATTTACCTTTGTTGCTTTTATTATAAAGGCAGTATATGGCGAAATTATGACGATTTTGCCTGATTTACAAAAAATAAGCAGAAAAAATTGTAAAGACTTTAGCATTTTGCTTATTTTGGTATGGAAAAAGTGCTTTATTTACTTGGTTAATACGCAAACAGAAGATTTTAGGTTATTATAATAGTAGTTATTAATCAACCCCCTTCCCCGTCAGTCGGCAAAGGAGGCTGCAGCATGAAGGCTGTTACCTATCTCAGACAATTTCTTTCATTAAAGTCCCTCAGCCTGATTATAGGCGGCTCGCTGGTATATTCCATCGGCTTTAATATGTTCATTTTGCCATGTAATCTTTATAATGGAGGCTTTTTAGGGATAGCACAGCTGCTGGGATATTTTATGAGAAACGTCCTGGGACTGAGCTTTGTTACCGATAGCTATATCGGCATTATCTATTTTCTCCTGAATATACCCTTGATGCTGCTGGCTATACGCAAGTTTGGCAAGGATTTTTTAGTAAAATCTGCTGTCTGCATCACAAGCTACAGCGTATTGCTGAGTATTGTGCCTGTTGCGGAATATAATTATTTGCCTGATACGATTACTGCTTGTCTGGCAGGCGGTATCCTGTGCGGCCTGGGCTGCGGCATGACGCTGATGAGCAAGGGCAGCGGCGGCGGTGAGGGAATTCTGGGACTGCTGCTGATGCACCGGTATCATAATATGAGTGTAGGCAAAGTCTTCAATATTATTAATATCTTTGTCTTTAGCAGCTGTATTCTATTATATGATGTTGCTGCAGCAGTCTACTCTATCTTCTTTGCCGTAATTACTTCCGTTGTTCTGGATAAGGCATATTTGCCCAGTATTACGGTAACGATGATTGTAATCACTAAAATAGATTTGGTAGAAGAGGTTATTTTTGCTGCTGTGCATCGCGGTGTAACTAAAATTAAGGGCATAGGTGCCTATAGCGGTGAGGATACCAATGTGCTTTTAACGGTAGTTTCTAAGGTTGAGTCAATGAAATTACGTCATTTGCTTGAAGAATGTGATCCGAATATCTTTATTATTGAATACGAAAATGTATCGGTGATAGGAAATTTCGAAAAAAGATTATAGAAATTTTTACCGAAAAACATCGTTTTTGAGGATCTTTTTGAGGTTTTTTAATAGATTTTTTGAGAAAGTTTCAAAGTTTTTCAGAGGCCTTAAAGCGTGTATACATGATACTTTATTTGTCCACGAATCCAAGTGTTTCACTAAAAAATCTTAAAAAAGTTGTAAAAAAGGTGTTGACATTACCTTGCCTACGTGGTATTATATACAAGTCGCCGGGATACAGCGACAAACACAAACAACAAAGTTGCGAACAAACGCAACAGAGTGAACCTTGAAAACTGAACATAAACCTAGAAAAAAGCGAATGTGCGGGTCGAGCGTGAAAACGCAAGACCAAGTCAAATAACTTCTTTTTTAAATAATAAGAGCTAGATTAGTTCTTCAATAAACTTTATTGGAGAGTTTGATCCTGGCTCAGGACGAACGCTGGCGGCATGCCTAACACATGCAAGTCGAACGGAGATTACTTCGGTAATCTTAGTGGCGAACGGGTGAGTAACGCGTGGGCAACCTGCCCTCTAGATGGGGACAACATCCCGAAAGGGGTGCTAATACCGAATGTGACAGCAATCTCGCATGAGGATGCTGTGAAAGATGGCCTCTATTTATAAGCTATCGCTAGAGGATGGGCCTGCGTCTGATTAGCTAGTTGGTGGGGTAACGGCCTACCAAGGCGATGATCAGTAGCCGGTCTGAGAGGATGAACGGCCACATTGGGACTGAGACACGGCCCAGACTCCTACGGGAGGCAGCAGTGGGGAATCTTCCGCAATGGGCGAAAGCCTGACGGAGCAATGCCGCGTGAGTGATGAAGGAATTCGTTCCGTAAAGCTCTTTTGTTTATGACGAATGTGCAGGTTGTGAACAATGACTTGTAATGACGGTAGTAAACGAATAAGCCACGGCTAACTACGTGCCAGCAGCCGCGGTAATACGTAGGTGGCGAGCGTTGTCCGGAATTATTGGGCGTAAAGAGCATGTAGGCGGTTTTTTAAGTCTGGAGTGAAAATGCGGGGCTCAACCCCGTATGGCTCTGGATACTGGAAGACTTGAGTGCAGGAGAGGAAAGGGGAATTCCCAGTGTAGCGGTGAAATGCGTAGATATTGGGAGGAACACCAGTGGCGAAGGCGCCTTTCTGGACTGTGTCTGACGCTGAGATGCGAAAGCCAGGGTAGCGAACGGGATTAGATACCCCGGTAGTCCTGGCCGTAAACGATGGGTACTAGGTGTAGGAGGTATCGACCCCTTCTGTGCCGGAGTTAACGCAATAAGTACCCCGCCTGGGGAGTACGGCCGCAAGGTTGAAACTCAAAGGAATTGACGGGGGCCCGCACAAGCGGTGGAGTATGTGGTTTAATTCGACGCAACGCGAAGAACCTTACCAAGACTTGACATTGATTGAAAGACTTAGAGATAAGTCCCTTCTCTTCGGAGAACAAGAAAACAGGTGGTGCATGGCTGTCGTCAGCTCGTGTCGTGAGATGTTGGGTTAAGTCCCGCAACGAGCGCAACCCCTATCCTATGTTACCAGCGGGTAATGCCGGGGACTCATAGGAGACTGCCAAGGACAACTTGGAGGAAGGCGGGGATGACGTCAAGTCATCATGCCCCTTATGTCTTGGGCTACACACGTACTACAATGGTCGGCAACAGAGGGAAGCGAAGCCGTGAGGCAGAGCAAACCCCAGAAACCCGATCTCAGTTCGGATTGCAGGCTGCAACTCGCCTGCATGAAGTCGGAATCGCTAGTAATCGCAGGTCAGCATACTGCGGTGAATACGTTCCCGGGCCTTGTACACACCGCCCGTCACACCACGAAAGTTGGTAACACCCGAAGCCGGTGGGGTAACCGTAAGGAGCCAGCCGTCTAAGGTGGGGCCGATGATTGGGGTGAAGTCGTAACAAGGTAGCCGTATCGGAAGGTGCGGCTGGATCACCTCCTTTCTATGGAGTACATGAGCAAGGAAACTTGTTCGTACGACAAGTCGACGCACATTCGCTTTAGGTTAATGTTTAGTTTTGAAGGTTCAAATCCTTCTATTGTACCTTGAAAACTTCAAACAGAAGAATAAAAAGTCCTTGTTATTGATGAGATGACAAGGCACCTCTAATCAATGCGAAAGCAAAGAGAATGAGTTAACGAGATCTAGGAACGCAAAGTTCTTAGTAAGCTGAAAAAGTCAAGCTACTAAGGGCATACGGCGGATGCCTAGGCGCCATCAGCCGATGAAGGACGCGGTAAGCTGCGAAAAGCTACGGGGAACTGCAAGCAAGTATTGATCCGTAGATGTCCGAATGGGGAAACCCACCTGCCGTCATGGGCAGGTATCCGAAAGGAAGGGAACCCGGGGAACTGAAACATCTAAGTACCCGGAGGAAGAGAAATCAAACGAGATGCCCACAGTAGCGGCGAGCGAAGAGGGCAGAGGGCAAACCGAGGAGCTACGGCTCTTCGGGGTTGAGGACTGCATTTAGTCTTAATGGTTTATCCGAACTACCTGGAAAGGTAGGCAACACAGTGTAAAAGCCACGTAGGTTAAAGACCAAAGAGATGAGCAGTATCCAGAGTACCACGAGGCACGAGGAATCTTGTGGGAAGCCGGGGGGACCACCCTCCAACCCTAAACACTGAATGGCGACCGATAGCGCATAGTACCGTGAGGGAAAGGTGAAAAGAACCCCGGGAGGGGAGTGAAAGAGAACCTGAAACCGTATGTCTACAAGCAGTCGGAGCGAAAGCGACGGCGTGCCTATTGAAGAATGAACCAACGAGTTACGTGCACTAGCGAGGTTAAGTGGAAGACACGGAGCCGAAGCGAAAGCGAGTCTTAAGAGGGCGGATAGTTAGTGTACGTAGACCCGAAACCGCAGTGATCTACCCATGTCCAGGTTGAAGCGCAGGTAAAATTGCGTGGAGGACCGAACCTGTGAGCGTTGAAAAGCTTTAGGATGAGATGTGGGTAGAGGTGAAATTCCAATCGAACGCGGAGATAGCTGGTTCTCCCCGAAATAGCTTTAGGGCTAGCCTCAAGTAGTAAGTATAGGCGGTAGAGCACTGATCGGGCTAGGGGCCATAAAGGTTACCGAACCCTGTCAAACTCCGAATGGTTATACTGTAGAGCTTGGGAGTCAGACTACGAGTGATAAGATCCGTGGTCAAAAGGGAAACAGCCCAGACCACCAGCTAAGGTCCCCAATGTCGTACTAAGTGGAAAAGGATGTGGGGTCTCTAAAACAACCAGGATGTTGGCTTAGAAGCAGCCACCATTTAAAGAGTGCGTAATAGCTCACTGGTCGAGAGACCCTGCGCCGAAGATTACCGGGGCTAAAGTACGAAACCGAAGCTGTGGCTACGACTTAGGTCGTGGGGTAGGGGAGCGTTCTGTGAGGGCTGAAGTCGTTCTGTAAGGAACGGTGGACTTCACAGAAGTGAGAATGTTGGTATGAGTAGCGAAAAGAATGGTGAGAATCCATTCCACCGAAAGCATAAGGATTCCTGGGCAACGATCGTCGTCCCAGGGTAAGTCGGGACCTAATCCGAGGCATGGAGCGTAGGAGATGGACAACTGGCAGATATTCCAGTACCGGTAATGATTGTTTGAGCGATGGAGTGACACAGGAGGGCAGGCAGGCAGGAGATTGGTTGTTCCTGTACAAGCGTGTAGGATGGGACGTAGGCAAATCCGCGTCCTGTGAGTCTGAGGCGTGATGTGGAGGTTCCGGAAACGGAACTGAAGCTGCTGACCCCACACTGTCGAGAAAAGCTTCTAGTTAGAGAATTACCGCCCGTACCGTAAACCGACACAGGTATGCGGGGAGAGAATCCTAAGGTGCGCGGGAGAACCCTCGTTAAGGAACTCGGCAAAATGTACCCGTAACTTCGGGATAAGGGTAGCCGCTGTTGTGAAGTCTGAACAGATGGAGCATGAGGCGGTCGCAGAGAAGAGGCCCAAGCGACTGTTTACCACAAACACAGGTGCCTGCTAAAGAGAAATCTGACGTATAGGTGCTGACACCTGCCCAGTGCCGGAAGGTTAAGGAAGGATGTCCGGAGCAATCCAAAGCATTCGACCGAAGCCCCGGTGAACGGCGGCCGTAACTATAACGGTCCTAAGGTAGCGAAATTCCTTGTCGGGTAAGTTCCGACCCGCACGAAAGGTGT
>ENA-UPWO01001321-UPWO01001321.1-human-gut-metagenome-genome-assembly--contig:-NODE-1321-length-10892-cov-29.517892_pt1 | contig 10892 bp, 9 predicted proteins | sample MGYA00250056_ERZ773388 | MGnify/ENA primary metagenome ERZ773388 (study PRJEB29103, sample SAMN06112004) | human gut metagenome | biome: human gut; feature: ankylosing spondylitis patient; material...
CATGGGACAGCTATACCGATCCCAACAGCGTCCGGATCGGCGTCAACTGGGGATATACCTCATCCCAGCTGGAGTCGAAGCTTGATCCGGAACTTGTGATCGCCATAGCAGCTTTTTTGCTGCTGGTGATTTTCACGGGGTATCTTATCATCTATAACATTTTTCAGATCTCTGTTGTAGGGGATATCCGGTTTTACGGACTTCTGAAAACCATTGGCACAACGCCCCGGCAGCTCAAACGTATCATTCGCCAGCAGGCACTTCTGCTTTGTCTGATCGGCATTCCGGCAGGGCTGCTGCTGGGCTACGGCATCGGCGCTGTTCTGGTGCCTGTTGTCTTGCGCTCCACCCAGTTGGATGCAGGCATCACCACCATCAGCACATCGCCTGTGATCTTCCTTGGTTCTATGCTGTTCGCCTTGTTGACGGTGCTTTTGTCCTGTTCCAAGCCCGGAAAAATGGCAGCTAAGGTCTCTCCGGTGGAGGCTACCAAATATACGGATGCAATGCAGACCAAGAAAAAACAGCGCAGCACCCGGGGAGCGAAGCTCCATCAGATGGCCTTTGCCAATTTGGGACGAAACAAGAAAAAGACGGTACTGGTGGTGGTGTCTCTGGCACTGTCGGTGACACTGTTCAATGCACTGTGTACCTTTGTGGGCGGCTTCAGCATGGAGAAGTATGTATCCGCCAAGACCTGCGCCGATTTTATCGTCAGCACGCCCGACTATTTCCGTTACAACTCAGCAGATGAATTCATCACGCCAGAACAGATCGGAGAGATCGCAGCAAACACAAAGGCCAGTCTTTCCGGCACGGGATATGCTGTGCGAAAACCCGCATATCTGTGGATGACGGAGGATGCTCTGCGGCAGGACTATGCATGGTTCGAAAGCGCCGAGCAGTTGGACAGCCATATGAGCCGTCTGGAGCACCGGGGCAATATGGTGATGGGAAAGACCAGAATTGAGGCTCTGGATAACAGTCTGTTTGACAAGCTGCAAGTGTTCGACGGAGATATTTCTCCCATGTTGGAGCCGGACAATAACGCCATTGCCATTGCGGTTTCCTTAGATGACTACGGTAATCTGCCCAATCTTGAATACTACCCCAAGGTGGGAGACACGATCACCGCTACCTATGCGGACGATGTGAAATATATCGACAGCCGCACCGGGGAACTCTGCACCGAAGATACACCGGAGGAGTACCTTCAGGAAAAACTGTATGGAGCCAGAGATGTAGCGTACACGGTCTGCGCCTTGGTAGAGCTTCCGTATTCCATGAGTTATCGTTATGGTGGTATTGGATATGAGACAGTTTTGTCTGTGGATACCGCACAGCGGGACAGCGGTGGTGCGGCCATTCCGCTGCTCTACCTGTTCGACACAGCGGACGAAGCGGACGAGGCCGAAGCAGAGCAATATCTATCGAAGCTCACTGCCGGTGAGTTTTCGCCCTTGATGTATGAAAGCAAGGCCACGGCTCGCTCTGAATTTGCTCAGTTCCGGCAGATGTTCCTTCTGATAGGTGGTATCCTCTGTGCTATCATTGGGCTGGTGGGACTCTTAAATTTCTTCAACGCCATGATGACCGGTATTCTTTCCCGCCGCCGTGAATTTGCTGTGCTTCAGGCTGTAGGAATGACGAACCGGCAGCTCAAAACCATGCTGATCTACGAGGGATTGTTTTACGCAATGTCCTCCGTATCGGCGGCCTTTATTCTGTCGCTGGCGGTGGGACCTCTTGCAGGAAAAATGCTGGGCAGTATGTTCTGGTTCTTTGAGTATCGATTCACCATTCTGCCTGTCCTGCTGACAATTCCGGTATTTCTTCTGCTGGGGTGGCTGATTCCTTGCATGATGTATGACAACGCAGCGAAATGCAGTGTTGTAGAGCAATTAAGGGATGCTCAATAACTGTTAAGCAAAAAACGGCCCTCTGCCAATGAAAAGGCAGAGGGCTGAGTTTTAATCTAAGGGTTTACATTCAGTTACAGTTTTTAGATAAATTTCGGGATCACCGTTCAAGATCAAGTCTGCATATCCAACCGGATCATTGTAGATTAGATAATCCAGTTCTGACCGTTGATACATATTGTCAGCAACCTCATTCTCCACGGCGATGGTATCAATGGCAATCATGCTGCCATCTAAAAATTTCAGTTCCACACAAGCGGTATCCATGTTAAACTCACAAGAAATCAATCTATCCATTAGAAACCTCCATTCTATGGGATGTTAGATCATCCCAAAATATTTGAATGCTTCTCGGATTGCTTTCTCTTTTTCCGGTGGACACTGGGGCTGTCTGGAATCCTCGGACTTCGGCAGATTATAGTTCTTACCAACCCCAATCCCACATTTTCGTTTAATCTGTGAGATATAGAGGTTGGACACCTTTAACCCGGTATGCTCCAACACATACTCCTTGATCTGCGGATAGGTTGCCCCATCCTGAAATTCGGACATATCCATATCTTCCAAAGAGAACTCAACCCGAATCTTTTTCGAGTCGACCTCACCCTTGGAAAGCAAGACAACCGTCTCGATATGCTCCGTATGCGGGAACATATCCACCGGGGTAAAGCCCTCGGCCTTATAGCCCAGCTTTGTCAGGGTGGCAAGGTCGCGGGCGAGGGTGACGGGGTTGCAGCTGACATAGACCACCCGCTTCGGTGCCATGCGGGCCACGCTGGCAAGAAATTCCGGGGTGGAGCCCTCGCGCGGGGGGTCCATAAAGATCACGTCTGCCTTCTCCCCTGCTGCGGCCGCTTCGCCAATCCAGCGTGTGGCGTCGGCGGCAAAGAAGCGGGCGTTCTTTACGCCGTTGTGCCTTGCGTTGCCAATGGCGTCCTGCACGGCGTCCCGGTTCAGTTCCACGCCCACCACCTGCTTTGCATGGTCGGCGGCGGTCAGGCCGATGGTGCCAATGCCGCAGTAGGCGTCCAACACCACCTCTTTGCCGGTCAACTTCGCGGCCTCCACCGCAAGGCCGTACAGCACGGCGGTCTGCGCCGGGTTCACTTGATAAAAGCTGCGCGGGCTGATGGCATAGGTCTTGCCGCAGAGGGTGTCCAGAATGAACCCCTTGCCGTACAGCACCTTTTCCGCCTCGCCCAGCACCACGCTGGTCTTGCGGCTGTTCACGTTCTGCACCACGGTGGTCACGGTCACGCCGCGCTGCGCCGCTTCGGCTAGCAGTGCCCTGACAAAGTTCTTGGCCCCCGGCAGCACCGGCTGCGCCGTCACCAGCACCACCATCACCTGCCCGGTGGCTACGCCCCGCCGCAGCAGGCAGTGGCGCACAAGGCCGGTGCCCTTGTCCTCGTCGTAGGGCTGGTAGCGGCAGGCGTTGGCGGCAGCACGCACCGCCTGCATGGTCTTGTCCAGCACCTCGTCCTGCAGCAGGCAGCTTTCCACCGGCAGCACCTTGTGGCTGTTTGCCGCATAGATGCCGGAGGTCAGTTTTCCACCCCAGCCGGTGGCAAAGGTGGAAATCACCTTATTGCGGTAGTGGTAAGGCTGCTCCATGCCCCGGATGGGGTGCACCGGGCCGTATTTGCCCACCAGAGCACGCACTTTTTCTTCCTTCTGTTTCAGCTGTTCGGCATAGTCCAGCCCCAGCAGGGGGCAGCCGCCGCAATTTTTGGCACGCAGTTTGCAATCCATGGCAGTTTCTTCCTTTATATAACAGATACTCTCTTTTCAGGATATCACAGGGCGGGGTGGATTGCAACCGCAAGCCGGTGCGTTTTTTGCAGTTTTCTTTTTTACCGCCGGGGCTTTACTTTCCCGCGATGATTTGCCATAATAGGGACAGAAAACGACCGTTTACGGGAGGGCTACAAGATGAAGATCATGGTTTTTGATGTAGGCGGCACCGAGATCAAATACTCGGTCATGGATGAGCAGATGCACCGCACGAACAGCGGCGCGGTGCCCACGCCGCAAGATACGCAGGCGCAGTTTCTGGATGCAGTCTACCGGCTGTATGCGCCCCATAAGGACGAGGTGAGCGGCATTGCCATGGCGCTGCCGGGCTTTGTGGATAACCGCACCGGCTATGTTTCCAACGGCGGAGCGCTGCTGTACAACACCGCCACCCCGGTGGGGCAGCTGCTGGCGGAAAAGTGCGGCTGCCCTGTCATACTGGAAAATGACGGCAAAGCCGCCGCCATGGCAGAGCTGGCAAACGGCGCGCTGAAGGACTGCTGCAACGCTGCGGTGTTCATCATCGGCACCGGCGTGGGCGGCGGCATTATTGCCAATGGGCAGCTGGTGCGCGGGGTGCACTTTACCGCCGGAGAGTACAGCTTTGTCAACACCAACGCCGAGGCGTGGGACGCCCCGGACCAGAACATGGCCTGCCAGTGCAGCACCAGCAATCTGCTTAAATGGTACCGCGCCCGCAAGGCACTGCCGGAGGATGCCCCGCTGGACGGTCGGAGCTTTTTTGCCGCCGCCAATGCCGGAGAGCCGGAGGCCTTAGAGGTGCTGCGGCGGTTCTGCCACGCGGTGGCGGTGCAGATCTACAACCTGACCGTTCTGCTGGATGTGGAAAAAGTGGCCATCGGCGGCGGCATCAGCAAGCAGCCCCTGCTGCTGGAAAGCTTGCGCAGCGCCTACGATGGACTGTACGCCTCCCGGGCGGGACAAGCTTACATGGAGGGCTTACCCCGCTGCCAGATCGTGCCCTGCGCCTTCAGCAGCGAGGCCAATCAGGTGGGCGTCGCTGCCGCATATTTTGAAGCTATGCAGAAAAAATGTTGATTTCCAGCCGGTTTCATGGTACTATATCTGCCGTGTGCTCTGCACGCAAAACACGAAACAAGGAGATTTTGAACCATGAACACTCTGCATAAATTTGCCGTTCTGACCCTCAGTGCTGTGCTGACCGTCTGCCTGCTGGCAGGCTGCGGCGCTTCCGCTTCCTCTACCGCTTCCAGCGCAGCCTCCTCTGTGGCTTCTTCTGTGACCGCTTCTGAGGCTGCTTCTTCCGCTGCCAGTAAGGCACAGGCCACGGTGGAGTTCACCGTTACCGCTGCGGACGGCAGCGTTTCCAGCGTACTTCTGAACGTGACCGACGGCGAAAAGCTGAGCACCGCGCTGGCCGAGGCCGGTATCATCAGTCAGGAAGAGGCTGATGCCGGCTTTGTGACCACTGTGAACGGCGAGACTGCCGACTATGATAAGGACCAGGCATGGTGGTGCCTGACCGACGCTGCCGGTGAGATGACCACCGTGGGCGTGGCCGACATTGAACTCCACGACGGTGACAGCTATGCCTTTACCTACACCAAGGGGTAAAAAGCCGGTGGCGCTGCACACCCGGGTGCTGCGGCTGGTGCTCAGCGGCCTGATGGGCGCGCTGCTGGTGGTGAGCAAGCAGGCCATGAGCGGTCTGCCCAATCTGGAGCCGGTGAGCCTGCTCATCATCCTGTTTGCACTGGAGCTGCCCCGAGAGACCCCCGGCGCCATCACAGTATTCATTCTGCTGCAAGGCGTGCTGTACGGCTTTGGTCTGTGGTGGGTGATGTACCTGTATGTGTGGTATCTGCTGGCGCTGCTGGCATGGCTGCTGCGCCGCATGGACAACGCCTTTTTCTGGGCGGTGTTCAGCGGGCTGTACGGCCTGTGCTTCGGCGGGCTGTGCGCGGCGGTGTATCTATTTGCCAAAACGCCCGCCTTTGCCCTGAGCTGGTGGCTCAGCGGCCTGAGCTACGATGCAATGCACGGCGTCGGCAATTTTGTGCTGATGCTGCTGCTCTACCGCCCGCTGCGCCGTGCGCTGCAAATGGCAAAAAAGCAGCTGCGGGTATAAATAGTATTATATAAGCGATGGGGCTACTGCATTTTGCAGTAACCCCATCGCTTTATGCTTTATTTATTTTGGCAAAGGCCTGCCGGACATCGCCGGAGAAATACAGCGTTCCCAGTGCGCACACCGGGCCTTCGCCGCCCAGTTCTTCCGCACGCGCTACACCGGCCTCAATGCTGTCCGCAGCCTCGGCGGTGCAGCCGTAGGCGCGGATATGCTCTGCCAACGTCTGCGCCGGCATGGCGCGGGGGTTGTGCGCCGTCACGGTCACGAACCGCTCGGCCAGCGGTGCCAGCAGCGCCAGCATCTCGTCCACGTCCTTGTCGGCCATGATGCTGACCAGAAAGACGAATTTCTGCCCGGGGAAGCGGTCTTTCAGACTCTGCACTGTGGCGCGCATCCCGTGGGCGTTGTGGCTGCCGTCCAGCACAAAGGCCGGGCTGTGGCGCAGCAGCTCAAAGCGCCCGGGCCAGCTTACCTGCTCCAGTCCGGTGCGGATGGCGCTTTCCGGGATGTTCCAGCCCTGCTGCCGCAGCACCCGCAGGGCGGTGATGGCCAGCGCGGCGTTGCGGGGCTGATAGCTGCCGATGAGCGGCAGCCGCACCCCGTCCAGCCCGTCAAAGCTGAAGGTAACTGCATCCAGATCCCCGCCGGTGACCTGCAACTTGGCAAAGTCCACTTCCGTAAAAGAAGCGTGCTGCTGCGCTGCCACCCGGCGCAGCACGGCGTCTGCCTCCGGTGCGCCGCCGTAGCTCACCACCGGGCAGCCCGGTTTGATGATGCCCGCCTTAGCGGCGGCGATATCCGCCAGCGTAGGGCCCAGCTCCTTGACGTGATCCATGCCCAGTGCCGTGATCACCGCGCAGGCAGGCTTTTCGATGACGTTGGTGGAATCCAGCGTGCCGCCAAGTCCCACCTCCAGCACCACGATATCACACTGCTGCTGCGCAAAATAGAGCATGCCCAGTGCGGTGATGATCTCGAACTCGGTGGGCACGTCCTCCATGGCGTCGGCGGCGGGCTTTACCTGCTCCACCAGCGCCACCAGCGCTTCGTCCGGGATCTGCTGCCCGTTGATCTGGATGCGCTCGTTGAACCGGTTGATGAAGGGCGAGGTATACAGCCCCACCCGGTAACCGGCGGCTTGCAGGCAGGAAGCCAGCATCGCCGCCGTACTGCCCTTGCCGTTGGTGCCCGCCACATGGACGAATTGCAGCTTTTTGTGCGGGTCGCCCAGTGCCGCCAGCAGGGTGCGGGTACGGGTAAGCCCGGGCTTATGCCCCGCCCACTGCACCGCGTGGATGTATTCCATTGCCTGTTCGTAGTTCATAGATACTGCCTCGATTCAAGGAATAATATTAAAAATTTCGGAACACCGGAGCGTCGGCAGACGCTCCGGTGTTCCATTTTACGAGTCTCTTACTTCTTTGCCAGCTTCATCAGGCTGCGGTTTTCCAGCAGGATGCGCAGCAGCACAACGTTCACGGCGCTCAGAATGAGGGCGTTGGGGATGCGCACCGCCAGCGTTGCCCACGGATAGCCGTAAAACAGGCGCAGCGCCAGCGAGGTGATGACCATGGAGCCCACAAAATGCCCCAGCAGCACGCTGGCTGCAAGCCGCAGGTTGGTGGAGAGGCTGCTCAGCTTCTGCCACGCAAAACCCGCCACTAAGCCGATGGCGCCCGCACCCAGCGTGATGAGCGGGTTGATGGCGTAGCCCGCCAGCACACCGCCGATGATATCGGCCACTGCACCCACCGCAAAGCCTGCGCCGGGGCCGAACACCACCGCCGCCAGCAGCACCGGCAGACTGCCCAGATTGAACCGGACGAAGCCGGTGGAGATGCTCAGCACCCGGCTGAACACGATGCTCATGGCTACCAGCAAAGCCAGCATGGTCAGGGTACGCACCGAAGTTTTTTTGTCGTTCATTGTAGTTGTCCTCCTTAAAAAGGAACAGCAGGCAGGACGCAAAAACGCCCTCCCCTGTGACAGACCGCACAAAGGAGGGCGTGAATTCCAACAACATTCACTTCCGGGCAAAAACCGCAGACGGCTCTCGCCTGCACCCAAGTCCATGCAGCAGCGGGATGCAGACCCTGCACCGCGGTCAATACCTTCGTCCGCAGCACAACTCCCCGTTGATGCGGCACTTAACGCGCAGGGTCTTACTCTGTTGATGATGCCATTATAATCCTTTTTTTGCTGCACTGCAAGCACCCAAACAGACATCTTTGCCAAAGGAGCGTTTTTATTTTTGGCAGTGTTGTATAAACGTAGGACTTTTGCCCGCTTGCCTCCCTCTTTTCTTTTGGCGCAGAACGTGGTAAGATGAACACAAGATACCAAAGGGGAAACTGCCCCGGAAAGGAAATTTTCCATGAAATTCAGCGAAATGACCTATACCCGCCCGGACATCAACGCCCTGCTGGCACGGTGCAAGCAGCTGGCCGCCAAGGCCGCCGATGCGCAGGACGGCGACGCCCTCATTCAGGTGTACTACGAGCAGAGCCGCGCCTTTGCGGACTACACCACCGCCTCCCAGCTGGCCAACATCCACTACACCTGCGACACCCGCGATGCCTACTGGAAGGCTGAGCAGGACTTTTTTGATGCCAACGGCCCCGCCGTGACCAACGCCAGTGTGGAGATCAGCCGGGCATTTCTGGCAAACCCCTATGTGGATGCCCTTACCGAGCACTTCGGCACCACCTGCGTAGCCGGTATGAAGAACGCCGTGCTGGGCATGGACGACCGCACCGTGGAGCTGCAGCAGGAGTTCAACGCGCTGGTCAGCCAGTACCAGCAGATCTACGGCGGTGCGCTGGTGGAGCTGGACGGCAAGCAGCTGACCATCCCCCAGCTGGGCCCCTACAAGGAGGATCTGGACCCCGCCGTGCGCCGCGCCGCCTACGAAGCCGAGGCCGGTTACTTTGACGCCCACCGGGACGAGCTGGACACACTGTACACCAAGATCGTCAAGAACCTGAATCAGCAGGCCAAGGTGCTGGGCTACAAGGATTACAGCGAGCTTTCCTATGTGCGCATGAACCGCATCGGCTACGGACAGGCCGAAATTCAGGCCTTCCGGGATCAGGTGGCAAGGGACGTTGTGCCCGAGCTGCAAAAGGTGATGGCCATGCGCGCCAAGCGCACCGGCATCACCCACCCCACCTTTACCGACCTGCCCATCATCTTCAAGGACGGCAACCCCAAGCCCATCCCGGGCTATCAGGCACGCATGGATGCCGCCCGCACCATGTACCACGAGCTCAGCCCTGAAACGGCGGAGTTCATCGACTTTATGCAGGACAATGAGCTGTTTGACGTGGAAAGCCGCCCCGGCAAGATGTCCGGCGGCTACATGACCAGCCTGCCCAGCTACAAGGCGCCCTTCATCTTTGCCAACTGGAACAACACCTCCGGCGATGTGGACGTGCTGACCCACGAGTGCGGCCACGCCTTTGAGGGCTATGTGGCCGAGCGCGACCCCAACGTGCCTGCCGATCTGGAATGCCCCGCCATGGAGAGCGCCGAGATCCACTCCATGGCCATGGAGTTCCTCACCGCGCCGTGGCACCACCTGCTGTTCGGCAAGGATACCGAGAAGTACGCCCTGCTCCACGCCGAGGACAGCTTTGTGTTCCTTGCCTACGGCTGCGCCGTGGACGAGTTCCAGCACATCATGTATCAGAACCCAGACCTGACCCCCGACCAGCGCAACGCCGAGTGGCTCAAGCTGGAAAAGAAGTACCGTCCGTGGATCGATTTTGACAACCTGCCCTTCTACGGCCGCGGTGCCGGTTGGCAGCGCCAGCTGCACATCTACGAGTGCCCCTTCTATTATATCGACTACTGCCTGTCCACCATGGCCGCCTTGCAGTTCTTCCTGCTGAGCCTTGACGACCACAAGGACGCATGGGAGCGCTACCTCAAACTGGTGCGCCGCGCCGGTCTTGCCAGCTACACCGAGCTGCTGCAGACCGCCGGGCTGAAGGTGCCCTTTGAGGAAGGCAGCGTCAAGGGCATTGCCCAGCAGATGACCCGCTGGCTGGAAGAGCATCAGGTGGGCTAAAGACAAGCGAAAATCGTTTCGTGACAGCGGCAGGGCGTTTCGTGTCAGTTTTCTTGCTTTTTCTGTCGTGCTGCGATATACTGAAGCCAGAGATCCCCCTTCGAAAATGGAAAGGAGTGCTGACTTATGAGATCTTCCCGTTTGTTCCGGCGCGTCGTTGCCGGTCTGTGCGCTGCCGCCATGCTGTGCGGCGGCATGGCCGCTTCGGCTGCTGCGCCCGCACTGCCCGCCGCCCCTGCTGCGGTGGAGGCTACCAACGCCGCCCCCAGCGATGCCGAACTCAAGGCCGCCTTTTCCAAGTTCACCGTCACCTACGACGAGGAGGCCGGCGGCTGGGATCTTTCCTCTCCGCAGGAGCAGGCCAGCATGGATAAAAAGTCCTGCGGGCTGTACCCCTATATGTTCTTGCAGGACGATAGCATTGCCTTTAATATGATCCTGACCTATGTGGGCAGCAAGAAGCTGGACATCAAAACGGTCAACGTATCTGCTGATGACGAGCTGTACACCTTTACCTGTGACGAGGAATACGGCGGCGGCTACGATCAGGATCTGGGCTGCTGGTTCGACATGGAGCTGTTCCAGCTGAGTGACGAGGAGGTCAGCCTGCTGAGCGAGTGGCTGAACGCCAAGAGCGTCACCGCCGTATTCGTTGGCCGGGACGGCACCACCCAGAGCTACGCCCTGACCAAGGAGAACCGCACCGCCATTCAGGAGATGGTCACCGCCTACAACCTGATGCTCTCCTCTACCGTGGAGCAGTGCGAGCCCATCCTGACCAGTCTGGCAAAGTAAACGCATTTCCAGAGTCCCCGGAGCGTCTGCGGATGCTCCGGGGACTTTTTGCACTAATTTTTTTATTTTTGCAAAAAAGGCTTGCAAAGCCGGCCAAGCTGTGCTATACTTATTGAGCTGTGATGTGCTGCTATAGCTCAGTTGGTAGAGCGCATCCTTGGTAAGGATGAGGTCTCCAGTTCGAATCTGGATAGCAGCTCCA
>ENA-UPWO01001322-UPWO01001322.1-human-gut-metagenome-genome-assembly--contig:-NODE-1322-length-10880-cov-14.372119_pt1 | contig 10880 bp, 9 predicted proteins | sample MGYA00250056_ERZ773388 | MGnify/ENA primary metagenome ERZ773388 (study PRJEB29103, sample SAMN06112004) | human gut metagenome | biome: human gut; feature: ankylosing spondylitis patient; material...
AACACATGACATCGGGCATTTCTGCCGTGATGACGCTGCCATGCAGCACCCCGCAGGCCCTGCGGAATGCCCTTTACTCCCTTTTATCGATTCTAATTAAATCAGAATGCAGTCCCCTCTGTCAAGGGGTTCCTGCATTTCTTTGCCAAACTTTGCTTCAGCGCTCAAACGTTGTGCTGAGGGTGGTCTCCCAGGTCTGGCCGGGGGCAAGGCAGGCGGCAGCGGCGCGCTGGCTCCACTCCTGGGTATCGGTCTGGGCACCGGGCAGGGAGTGCCACGGCTCAATGCAGACAAAGCGCACAGGCTTTGCCGGAGCCGACCAGATGAGGGTGTAGGGGTAGCCCTCCACATTGCAGACGATCCCCTTGCCGGTGTCCTTCTCGTAGATGCCCAGCGTGCGGCTGCGCAGACCGGCCATGCAGAAGCTGTCGTTCTCAAACAGATCGTCTGTCAGGGGGATGCTCTGCTCGTTCTTCCACCGGTAACCGCACTTGCCCGTCAGCAAGCCGTTGGGGTAAGCGTCCAGGATCATCGGGCTCTCCGGCTGGTCGAAGCGGAACTCGTAATCGGTGGTGGTGTGCTGGTCATCAAAGGGGATGCGGAACGCCGGGTGGTAGCCGATGCCGAACTGCAGCTCCTCGGCGGCATCGGCGGGGTTGGTGACGGCCAGGGTGTGGTGCACCGTCCTGCCCTCCAGCCGGAAGGTGCTGGTCAGGACAAAATCAAACGGGAAGCGCTCTGCCTTGCTCTTTTCATCCGAGCGCAGCTCCAGCCGGATGGTGTCGCCCTCGGCGCAGAGCAGGGTGTGCTCCACGTCCCGGGCAAAGCCGTGCTGACCGCCGGGGTAGGTCTTGCCCTTATAGGTAAAGGCTCCGCCAGTCAGCTTGCCCGTCCAGGGGAAAAGGATGGGGGCATGGCGCTTCCAGACAGCCGGGTCGGCCTGCCAGAGCATCTCCTGCCCGGCGGCATTTTTCAGGCTGACTGCTTCGGCACCATGGGTATCCACGGTCAGGGTCAGAAATTCGTTGTGAATGGTTGCCTGCATGATTCATCTCTCCTTTTTATCTGTTGACGATGTGCTCGCCGTTTCCTTCCAGCCAGGTGCGCAGGTTCCGGGTGGTAATGTCCATCAGGTTCTGCAAAGCCTCCCGGGTCGTCCACGCAATGTGCGGTGTGAGGATAGCGTGGGGTTCTGCCCGCAGGGGGCTTTCCTGAGGCAGTGGCTCGGTGACAAATGCATCGGCCCCGTAAAAGCCCAGCTGGCCGCTGTGGAGAGCCGCTGCCACGGCCTCCTCATCCACCAGCGCGCCCCGGGCCGTGTTGAGCAGAATGGCCCCGGGCTTCATCTTCGCCAGCGCCTCCGCGTTGACAAGGCCCCGGGTCTGGGGCGTGGCCGGGCAGTGCAGGCTGAGGATATCGCACCGCCTCAGCAGGGTATCATAATCCACGAACTCCACACCGTCGGCGGCATATTCGGGCCGGATGGTGCGGGTGCAGACCAGCACCTCCATGCCAAAGGCTCTGGCAATGCGGGCCGACTGCCGCCCGATGCTGCCATAGCCGTAAACGCCATAGGTCTTGCCGTAGAGCTCCATCTGGGGCAGCAGGCCGATGCTCTCCGGGATATCCAGCTGCCAGCACCCCTGCTTGACGGCACGGTTGTAGCGCTCCGCGCACTGGCAGATGGCCAGCAGCAGGCTGAAGGTCATCTGGGCCACGCTGTAGGTAGAATAGCCCGGCACATTGGCCACTGCAACGCCGTGACGGCGGCAGGCTTCCAGATCCAGGTTGTCGGTGCCCGTGGCAATGATGCCCACCCATTTCAGGTTCGGGCACTGCTGTAAGATTTCCTCATCCATGCGGCACTTGTTCAGCAGAACGATGTCCGCATCTCCAATGCGGGGGGCGATCTCCTCGTAGGCCGTGCGGACATAGCTGGTGGTATCGGGCACCAGCGCCTTTACCCCCGACCAGTCGAGGTCGCCTTCCTCCATGACATAGCTTTCCAGAATGACAGCTTTCATCTCAGTCCTCCAACAAAACGTCCTCGCTCAGCACCTGACCGATGGGCTTTGCAATGCACAGGTCGGCCTGCGCATCGGCCCCGGTGGGCTGCATGTTGATGACCACCAGATGGCGGCCCCGGAAGTACCGGATGAGCCCCGCCGCCGGGTAGACCACCAGACTGGTGCCGCCGATGATAAGCGTATCCGCCTTGCGGATGGCAGACACAGCCCCGGAGAGCACTTCCTCGTCCAACCCTTCCTCGTACAGGACGACATCCGGCTTGACGATGCCGCCGCACTTGGGGCAGCGGGGCACGCCGGTACTGTTGGCAATGAAGTCCACATCGTAGAACGTGCCGCACTTCACGCAGTAGTTGCGCAGGGTGCTGCCGTGGAGCTCGTAAACGGTCTTGGCCCCCGCAGCCTGATGCAGGCCGTCGATGTTCTGGGTGACGATGGCCTTCAGCCTGCCCTCCCGCTCCAGCTTTGCCAGCCGCAGGTGGGCAGCGTTGGGCTTTGCCCCCTTCACAATAAGCTTATCCCGGTAGAATCGGTAGAACTCCTCGGGGTTCTCCTCCCAGAAGGTGTGGCTCAGGATGGTCTCGGGCGGGTAATCGTACTTCTGGTGGTACAGGCCGTCCACGCTGCGGAAATCGGGGATGCCGCTTTCGGTGGAGACCCCCGCGCCGCCAAAAAAGACGATGCGGTCACTCTCGGCAATGATTTTTTCCAGTGCAGGAACCATAAAAGAAACGCTTCCTTTCCGGCAGATCGTTGTGTTTTGGATAGCTCCAGTATAACACAAATCCAGAGGAAAGGAAGCGTTTCTTTTTTTGATGGGATCGTTCCCTTGCTCAGCGCCCGTTTTCGGCAAACAGGGTCCCCAGTGCATCCAGCAGATCATGCGGGAGCATCCCGGTTTCCCCGTGCAGGGCAGCGGCACGGTCGGCAGCTGCACCATGGAGATAAACGGCACAGGCGGCGGCCTCAAAGGCAGGCAGACCGCAGGCCAGCAGGGCGCTGGTCATGCCCGCCAGCACATCCCCGCTGCCGCCCCGGGAAAGCCCCGGGTTGCCGGTGGGATTGACCGCGCAGCGGCCATCCGGCCCTGCAATGACGGTATGTACCCCCTTCAGCACCACCACAGCATTCCATACTTTCGCATAGCGCAGCGCCATGCCTTCCCGGTCCGCATTGATCTCTGCCGCAGAGCGCCCGGTCAGCCGGGCCATCTCGCCGGGGTGGGGCGTTAAAATCAGTTCTCCTTGAGGGTGAGGCATTTTTTCCGTTTGGAGCAGGTCAGCGGCGGCGTTCAGGCCGTCCGCATCCAGCACCGCACTGCCGGAAAAGCCGGGCAGGAGCGTTTTCACCAGCGCCCGGGTCTCGGCGGCACGGGCCGCGCTCTGGGCCGTATAACCCAGCCCGGGGCCCGCCAGCAGGACAGAGGCCTTCTGCCGCCGGATGCGGTCGATATTCTGGGGCGAGATGCCGCCCTCTGCCCCCGCCTCGCAGGGGCAGAGGCAGCACTCGGGCAGGCGGGCGGCCACAGCCGCCAGCACCGGCTCCACACTTGCCAGCGTAACGATGCCGGCCCCGGTGCGCAGGGCACCTTCCACGGCCAGCGCCGCCGCGCCCCGATAGGACGCACTGCCCGCCACCGCCAGCACGGAGCCAAAGGTTCCCTTATGCGCGTCCCGGGGACGGGGCTGGATCTTTTGCCAAACAAAATCAGAAGTTATTGTCATTTTATCACGCACCCTTTCATACAACCTCTCAGTCGGGCTTGCGGCTCAACCCCCCAGTCGCCTGCGGCGACAGCCCCCGCTAGTAGGGGGGCCCTTGGCATTTCGTAAAGCTCACCCTCTTTGCCAAGGCCGCCCCCATTAGGGGCGGTGGCATCCCGCAGGGATGACGGTGGGGTTTAATCCGTTCCCTGCAAATACCTCCGGATCTCCTTCTCCGCTTCCTGCACCTCTTCATGGAACATGCGGGCAGAGACCCGGAGAGCACCATGGCCCAGGATGATGACCTGTTCCATGCCATCGGAGGTGGCCACGCGGACGCGGCGGCCCTTGCCGATCTCATGGGTGACACGCTCGATGAACATATCGGCGGTCTCGGCTTCCCGGGTGTAGACCACATGGATATTGTGGTACTGCTCTATGCTGCCGGGGCTGCCCGGCACACGGTAGGCATCAAACACAAGGATGAGCACGCACTTCTTAAAGCCCTGATAGTTGCAGAGGATGTCCATCAGCCTGTGGCGGGCCGCTTCCAGGCTCTCTTTGGAGAGTGCGTTCAGCTCGTCCCATGCAAAGATGATGTTGTAGCCGTCCACCAGCAGGTATTCGGGCTGGATCTCCCACTGCTCGGCGTTGAAATCAGGGCGTTCCCGCTTCTGGGTGGGGCGGAACGCCGCCAGCGGGTCCCGCTTGATGGGCCCATAGGTCTGTTCAAAGATCTTCAGCAGCTCGGCATCCTCTTCCAGGGTGGCGCGGTAGGCGGCCATCCGGCTGGGACGGGCCTGCACCGTTTCCTCGGTCTTTGCAGTCCTGCCCCAGCCGCTGTCCACATGCATGTGGCTGCGCACCTGCTCCCAGGGCACCACAAATCCGGCCCCATGGGCGCAGAACACCGAATCCGCCGGGTTGTCGAGGTCGTGTTCCGGCTCATAGCCCGCGGCCTCGATGACCTCCGCTGCATTGTGGCAGGGGCGGTAACCGTCCAGCGTCAGGGTCAGGTGTCCCCTGCCCCGGGTGTAGCCCACCACCTCCATGGGGTAGCTGCGCATGGTGGAGGCCGGTGCGGTGCCGGTGAGCAGGGTTGTATCCCCGTCGGCTCCGGTCTCGGGTGGGTCAAAACTGCCGCCCATGTTCTGGATATCGTTCATGGCGCGGCCCACGTTGTCAGAGGGCAGTTCCAGCCGGAAGGCATACCACGGCTCCAGCAGCTGGGTCTTGTGGATCTGGTCTGCCATCATCAGACCCTGCCGGACGGCGCGGTAGGTCGCCTGCCGGAAGTCACCGCCCTCGGTGTGCTTGAGGTGGGCGCGGCCCGCAATGAGGGTGATCTTCACATCGGTCAGAGGAGCCCCGATGAGCACACCCAGATGCTGCTTTTCCTCAAGATGCGTCAGCACCAGCCGCTGCCAGTTCTTGTCCAGCACCTCTTCCCGGCAGTCGGCGGCAAACTGCATCCCGCTGCCCCGGGGCAGCGGCTCCAGCTTGAGGTGGACTTCCGCATAGTGGCGCAGGGGCTCGTAGTGGCCCACGCCCTCCATGGCTTCGGTGATGGTCTCCTTATACAGGATGCCGCCGGGGCCGAAGCTGACCTCCAGCCCGTACCGCTCAGCCAGCAGGCTTTTCAGCACCTCCAGCTGGATCTCGCCCATCAGCTGGACATGGATCTCGCCCAGGGTCTCGTTCCAGACCACATGGAGCTGGGGCTCCTCTTCTTCCAGCCGATGGAGCTTTCCCAGCGCGGCGTGCACATCCGCGCCCTCGGGCAGCAGCACCTGATAGCTCAGCACCGGCTCCAGCACCGGCAGGTCGCTGTCCCGTTCCGCCCCCAGACCCTCGCCCGGGCGGGCTCTGGTCAGGCCGGTAACGGCGCACACCTGGCCGGGGCCGATGCACTCCGCCAGCGTGAACTTTGCGCCGGAATAGAGCCGCAGCTGGTTGGCCTTTTCGGCCCATGGCTCCCCGTCGGCTTCTCCGGTGAGCTGGGCTTTCACCTTGAGCGCGCCGCCGGTCACCCGCAGCCAGGTCAGGCGGTTCCCCTGCTCATCCTGGCTCACCTTGAACACCTTGGCCCCGAAGGCTTCCAGCGCGGGGGCCGGGCGGGTATAGCGGTCCAGGCCCTCCACCAGCGCATCCACACCCTGCAGCTTCAGGGCTGAGCCAAACCAGCAGGGAAACACATGCCGCCGGGCAATGGCGGGGATGAGGTCGGTATCGGTCAGGCTTCCCCGGTCCAGCATCGTCTCCATCAGCCGCTCATCGCAGAGAGCCAGCGCCTCGTCCCGGTCGGCCTGCTCTGCCCCGAAATCCACAAAGCCATCCCCCAGCCGACGGTTCAGCTGGGTCAGAAGCGCTTCCCTGCCCGGGCTGGGCAGGTCCATCTTGTTCACAAACACAAAGGTGGGGATGCGGTACCGCCGCAGCAGCCGCCAGAGCGTCTCGGTATGGCTCTGCACGCCGTCGGTGCCGCTGATGACCAGCACCGCATAATCCAGCACCTGCAGTGTCCGCTCGGTCTCCGTGGAAAAATCCACATGGCCCGGGGTGTCCAGCAGGGTAAAATCGGTATTGCCCGCCGTGAAGAGGGCCTGCTTGGAGAAAATGGTAATGCCGCGCGCCTTTTCCAGCGCGTCGGTATCCAGAAAGGCATCCTTATGGTCCACCCGGCCCAGCTTGCGGATGGTGCCGGTACCGTAGAGCAGGGCCTCGGAAAGGGTGGTCTTGCCGCTGTCCACATGGGCCAGAATGCCGATGACCAGCTGCTTGTGCTCTTGTTCCATGCCGCGGCCTCCTTACAGCACGCTGGCGATCAGCGCAGCAGCGACCAGCGGCAGGCCCAGCACCAGATTGGAGAGCAGGCTGCAATAGGTGCGCTCCTCGGGTTCCAGCTCCTCAAAGGAGACGATCTTCTCATCCGCATAGTCGATGATGGAGCGGGTGGAATGGACCTTTTTCTGCCGCTTGCCCATCCCCTTGAATTCCTCCAGCAGATGGTGGATGGTCACGCCATCCAGCCGCAGGTAGTCCACCCAGGCCCAGATGAGCAGCACCACGCCGCACAGAAAGCCCGGGGCCTCCCAGATGGTAAACGTGCCATCGCTGACATAGCGCTGCCACAGCAGCATCAGCACGGCCACAATGGAGGTGCGGGTCACGGTCTTATATAAAATGGGGTGGAACATGTAGCGTTTGTACATCGAGGTCAGTTTCTTCATGGTGCGCTCCTTATTGATACAGATACACTTTATTGTATCATGTTTTTGTGAAAAAAGATAGCTGTTTTGTGCGCACAGCGTGAACAGTTTCTCTCTTTTGCCTGTTCTTCACAGATATACAGTTCTTTCCATTTTATAGTAATTTTTTCCATATTCTTTTCCCACGAAAGTGTTTGTCACCGTTTTGTTTCCAATTCAGTGCTGCGGCGGATTGACTTCTTTCCAGTAAAGTGCTAAAATATACAGCGGTGCGACTTTTGTCTTTCCTGTGCACTTTTTGGAAAGGCAGACAGCCTCACTGCATTTAGGAAAAGGAAAAACGCGCGGCTCTGTCCGCGCAAGATCTGGGAGGATCATCCAATGAGCTTCAATTTTGATCGCCGCACCTTCCTGAAGGGTGCAGGTGCTGTGGGTGCCGCCAGCCTGCTGGCAGCCTGCGGCGAAAAGTCCAACAACACCGGCAATGGCGCTGCCGCCAGCGGTGCTGCTGCCCCCAACTCCACCGGCGCTACCCCCCCTGAAGGAGTTCATCTCCTTTGAGAGCGGCAACCGTGAGCTGGAAAGCTGGAACATGCTGTACAGCCAGAGGGCTGAGGATGCCAACGTGGTCACCAACCTGTGGGACGGCCTGCTGAGCTTTGACTGCTACGGCAAGGTGGTTCCCGCCATCGCTTCCAGCTGGGAGCACAATGAGGATGCCACCGTCTGGACCTTCCACCTGCGGGACGACGTGGACTGGGTGGATTGCAACGGTGAGGTGAAGGCTCACCTGACCAGCAAGGACTTCCTGGTTGGCTTTGAATGGGTGATGAACGCCATCAAGAACGAGGCCAACAACACCTCCATGCCCAACGACACCATTGTGGGTGCTTACGAGTACTACCAGCTGACCAAGGAAGCCGGTGACGCTGCCGCTGACATGACCTATGAGGACATGCTGACTGCCGGTGTGGGCATCGAAGCTCCGGATGATTACACTCTGGTGTTCACCTGCCCCAACGCCTGCCCCTACTTTGATACCGTTGCTGCCTACACCAGCTTCTACCCCGTGGCTCCCGCTCTGATCGAGGAGCTGGGTATCGATGGCTTCCGTGGCTGCGACAACACCACCATGTGGTACAACGGACCCTATATGGTGGAGGAGTACATCCAGGGCAACACCAAGAGCTACATCCCCAACCCCAACTACTACGATGCTGCCAACGTCAGCCGCTTTGAGCGTTTCACTGTCACCATGATCAGCGACGGTGCCATCAGCCTGCAGCTGTATCAGAACCGCGAGCTGGACGAGGTGGACCTGGGCGAGAGCAGCATCACCACCATTCAGTCCGACCCTTCCAACGAGTACAATCAGCAGCTGTGCGAGAAGCGTGCCAAGAAGTTCAGCTACTGCTTCATCTTCAACTACGACAAAATGAACACCGACGGCACCCCCGATGAGAACTGGAACAAGGCCATTGCCAACAAGGCGTTCCGTCAGTGCTTCTCCAAGGGCATGGTGCTGAACAAGTTCTTCGCCCGTTACAACCCCATCAATCCCCTGAAGTGCGAGAACGACTTCTTCACCATGAAGGGCCTGTGCTACACCTCTGATGGCACCGACTACACCAACCTGGTGGCCAAGGAGATGGGTCTGGACGGCGAGGCTTACGATGGCAAGACCATGAAGCGTCTGCGCGCCAACAACGGCGACATCACCGAGCTGAAGAAGCAGGCCATGGAAGAGCTGAGCGCCATTGGTGTCACCTTCCCTGTCCACTGCTCCTACTACGTTCTGGCCGGCTCCACCTCCGCTCTGGACCACGCCACCGTCCTGAAGCAGTGCTTCACCGACAGCTTCGGCGATGACTTCATCGTGCTGGATGTCAACACCTTCGTGTCCTCCACCATGAAGGAAGTCGTGGCTCCCAAGCTGCAGAGCTTCACCCACATGGGCTGGGGCGCTGACTTCGGTGATCCCATCAACTTCCTGACCCAGATCATCATTCACGATGAAAACGCTTACTACAGCTGCAACATGACCAACATTGCAGGCATTGTGAACAATGGTCCCGCCAGCTACCAGACCGAGCTGGTGGCTGCCTATGAGAAGTTCACCGATCTGGTGAACGAGGCCCGTGCCATTGTTGACGACACCGATGCACGCTATGCCGCATTTGCCAAGGCCGAGGCTTACTTCCTGGACGAGAACCTGATTTTCCCCACCGTCTACGATATCACCTGGTGCCTGACCCACGTCAACGAGTACAGCAAGATCAACGCAATGTATGGTCCCTGCAACTACAAGGCTGTGAACTGGGAGACCAGCGAGGAGGCCTACACCACCGAACAGTACGATGAGTTTGCTGCCGCATTTGACGCAGCCGCTCAGGCCTGATCGAGTGAACCAATAACCAATCGCAAAAGCAGAACCGGACGTTTTTGAAGCGTCCGGTTCTTTTTTGCTCCCTGACAGCACAAAACCCCGCCGCGCGGGAAAGCTCCCAGCGCGGCGGGGTCATTGTGTTAAAATACAGGAAAGCGGTTCAGCTTACAGCTGGCTTTCATACTCCTTGCGGTAGCCTTCCAGCTCACGCTGGTTGCCATACACAAAGTGGCCATTTGCGATCTCTTCCCAGACCGGCTTGTCCACGCTGTAATCGTGGATCGAGGGGTCATAGACCAGCAGCTTCTTGTGCTTTTCCAGGCTGGGGTCAGGGATGGGAACCGCGCTCAACAGGGCTTTGGTGTAGGGATGCAGCGGATGGAGGAAAAGCTCCTCCGCCTCAGCCAACTCCACGATGCGGCCCTTACTGATAACGGCGATACGATCCGAGATGAACCGGACCACCGACAGGTCATGTGCAATGAACAGGTAGGTCAGGCCGCGGCTCTTCTTCATCTCGTTCAGCAGGTTCAGCACCTGTGCACGGATGGAGACATCCAGTGCAGAGATGGGCTCATCGGCCACGATGAACTCCGGCTCCATGACCAGAGCACGGGCAATGCCGATGCGCTGGCGCTGGCCGCCCGAGAACTCGTGGGGGAAGCGGGAGGCAAACTCCGGCAGCAGGCCGACCTCATGCAGGGCGTTCATCACCTTTTCGTGCAGGTCATCCTGATCCTTGTAGAGATGATGGTTCAGCAGGCCCTCGGCAATGATATACTCCACCTTGGCGCGCTCGTTCAGCGAAGCCATGGGGTCCTGGAAGATCATCTGGATCTTGCGGATGACCTCTTTGTCCAGTTCCTTGGAGATCTTGCCGTTGATCTTCTGGCCCTTGAAGAAGATATCGCCGCCGGAGGTCGGGTTGATGCGGCAGATGGCACGGCCAATGGTGGTCTTGCCGGAGCCGGACTCGCCGACCAGCGAGAAGGTCTCGCCCTTATAGATGTCAAAGTTGACATGATCGACAGCAACAAATTTCTTCTTACCGGAGCCAAAGGTGATCTGAAGGTCTTTCAGCTCAATCAGCTTTTCGCGTTCAGCCATTTAAGTTGGCGCCTCCCATCTTTCCCATTTTCTCACGCAGGTTCTGGATGGAGTGCGGCCGCTCGATCTTGGGAGCGCGCGGGTCCAGATACCAGGTCTTTGCGGCGTGGGTCTCGGACACCTGGAAGAACGGAGGCTCTTGCACAAAGTCGATTGCCAGCGCATGCTTGTTGCGGGGCGCAAATGCGTCACCCTTGATCTCGTTGAACAGGTTCGGGGGAGTACCATCCACGCTGGGCAGGGCCTCACCCTTGGTGCCCAGCTGCGGCAGAGCCTGCAGCAGAGCCCAGGTGTAGGGGTGCCATGCGTCGTAGAAGATCTCCTCAACAGTGCCGTATTCCACGATCTGGCCGGCATACATCACGGCCACACGGTCTGCCACGTTTGCCACAACGCCCAGGTCATGGGTGATGTAGATAACGGACATGCCCAGCTCCTTCTGCAGGTC
>ENA-UPWO01001323-UPWO01001323.1-human-gut-metagenome-genome-assembly--contig:-NODE-1323-length-10872-cov-17.278740_pt1 | contig 10872 bp, 10 predicted proteins | sample MGYA00250056_ERZ773388 | MGnify/ENA primary metagenome ERZ773388 (study PRJEB29103, sample SAMN06112004) | human gut metagenome | biome: human gut; feature: ankylosing spondylitis patient; material...
CCCGCATAAAAGTTTACTAAGCCACCACAAAACACACAAGAAATGAGGAACCGAAAATGTTGGAATATCGAGCCGAAGGTCTTTGCCGCAATGCGAACCATCTGAGCCGGGAGGAGCTGAGCCGCTGCATGGCCAGCGGCGAGGTGCTGCAAAGCACAGCCCTGGCCTACGACACAGGGCACCGCCTGCGGTTTGAGCTGGGCGGGCTGCGCGGCATCATGCCGTTTGCGGACTGTGTGGACGCCGCGCCCGGCGAGACCGTCAAGGACATTGCCGTGCTGACCCGGGTGGGCCGCCCGACCTGCTTTGTCATTCTTGGCACCGAGTCTGACGAGAATGGGGAGGAATACTACTTACTCTCCCGCGCGGAGGCACAGCGCCGCTGCCGTGCGCAGTACCTTGACACGCTGGAGGCCGGCAGCGTCATCCCCTGCACCGTGACCCACATTGAGAATTTCGGCGCGTTCTGCGACATCGGCTGCGGCATTGCGGCGCTGCTGTTCGCCGTCACACTGCTCGTGCGCGACCCAAAGCAGTTTCGCATTCGGCTCAAAGACATCTGGTGCTTTATCGGCACCGGCATCTGCAGTCTGCTGTTTTTCACGTATTGCTATTTTCAGGCCATCACGCTCATGGACCTGTCCACGGCGGCCGTGCTGCTGTACACCGCGCCGTCGATCGTCATGATCCTCTCGCTGGTCCTGTTTCATGAGCGCATCACGGTGCAGAAGCTCATTGCGCTTGTGCTGGCGTTTGCCGGCTGCTGCCTGGTGTCGCTCGTCGGCGGGGAGCACAAGCTCTCCACGATCGGCATTCTCTACGGCCTCGGCGCGGGCTTCGGCTATGCGCTCTACAGCATCTTTGCCCGCTACGCGCTCGACCGCGGCTACTCGAGCAACACCATCAACTTTTATTCCTGTCTGCTGACCACCATTGGCGCGGTCATTATCTGGGGCGCGGCGCAGCCGCTCGGCGTCATGTTCGGCTCGTGGAAGGGCTTCGGCCTGTGCACGGCGCTCGGCATCGTCACGTGCTACCTGCCGTATCTGCTCTATACCTTCGGCCTTACCGGGCTTGAGACCGGTAAGGCGTCCATCCTCGCGTCGTTTGAGCCGGTCGTGGCGACGCTGGTCGGCATTTTCGTGTTCCACGAAAAGCTCACGCCGCTGAGCGCGCTCGGCTGTGTGTGCGTGCTCTCGGCTGTGGTGCTGCTCAATCTCAAGCGCCGGCAGAAAGCCAATTGAATGCAATAGGAAAACCGTCCGTTCCCAATCGGGAGCGGACGGTTTTTGCGTATGGAACTTACTTGTTGTTGTAGGCTTCGATGCCCTTGGCCAGCAGCATCTCGTTGCAGGCGTCAAGGCTCTCGAGACCGTTGGCCTTGAGGCAAGCCTCGATCTTGGGCATACGGCGATTCTGGGATTCAAAAGTTGCCATAATCTATGTTCCTCCCTCTCTTATTCTTCACGCGGGTCGATGTACTTGACAGCGCCCTGCTCGGCAGAGAAGCGGCCGTAGGTGCCGATGTTCTTCTCGTAGGCTTCCTTCGGGTCCTTGCCGTGACGGATGTCCTCCATCATCTTGCCCAGACGGACGAACTGATAGCCGATGACCTGATTGTCCTTGTCCAGAGCGGTCTTGAGGATGTAGCCCTCGGTCAGCTCCAGGTAACGGACACCCTTGGCCTTGGTGGAGAAGATGGTGCCGGTCATGGAGCGCAGGCCCTTGCCCAGGTCATCCAGACCTGCGCCGATGGGCAGACCGTCCTCAGAGAAAGCGGTCTGGCTGCGGCCGTAGACGATCTGCAGGAACAGCTCACGCATTGCCACGTTGATGGCATCGCACACCAGGTCGGTGTTCAGAGCTTCCAGAATGGTCTTGCCGGGCAGGATCTCGCCAGCCATAGCAGCGGAATGGGTCATGCCGGAGCAGCCGATGGTCTCCACCAGAGCCTCCTCGATGACACCGTTCTTGATGTTCAGAGACAGCTTGCAGGTGCCCTGCTGGGGTGCACACCAGCCCACACCATGGGTGTAGCCGCTGATGTCCTTGATCTCATAGGCCTTGACCCATGCGCCCTCTTCGGGGATGGGAGCCGGACCATGCTTAGGACCTTTGGTGATCGGGCACATATTCTGTACTTGCTGCGAATAGGTCATAATCATACTCTCCTTTTGACAAATTGATGCCATTGGCAGGGGGTGTCCTGCCGTTTGCATTGACCGGCTGCACCGCTCTCTTCCGCGCCACGCCGGTACTACCACGCATAATTTTATTATAGAGAACCTTGGCGGAATTTGCAAGACGTTTTGCGGATTTTTTCACAAGCATTTTTAATGGTTATTTATAGCTAACTAGCACTTTCACCGCTTTCACTGCCCAGTTCGTCACATTTCTATCATATTTGTCAAAAGGAATATCTTGCGCTGTCCGGTTCAGTTTTTTCTGGGCGGCTGTTGGGCCCTGACAGGCCGGAGCGCCCAGATACACACAAAGCCCGCCGCCGCGCCTGCCATGGCCAGCCAGTGCCGCCCGGTGGCAAGACCCCACAGGTTCGCTGCAAAAGGGAAGGCAAGGCTGCCCACGCTCTGTCCCAGCGCCAAAAAGCCGTAGTTCACCCCGGCATGGGGCAGGCCGAACAGGTCGGTGGAGAGGGAAGGCAGCACCGCCGCCAGCGCCGAATAACAGAAGGTGAGCCCTGCGTACACAGCCACAACGAGCCAGCCCTGTGCGAACAGGAAGGCTGCTGAAAGCCCCAGCGACACGCCGAACAGGATCAGGTCAGTGGGGCGGCGGCCGATCCGGTCGCTGAGCAGGGGCATCAGCAAGCGGCCCGCCGCGCTGCCCACGCTGCCCAGCACCACACTCCACAGGGCAGCACCCTCGTCCAGGCCCCGCTCCATGCCCAGCTTTAAGATGATGGGGCTGAACAGCAGCACCGCCGGGGTGGAACAGCAGACCGCTCCGGCGCAGAGCCAGTATTGCTTTGTTCTGAGCATCTGCAGCGGGGCAAGGTCGAGGGCCGGGGTGCCCTTTCCCCTGCCCTGCTCCTCGGGCTTCTGCTTTGCCGTGGGCGGGTCGGTGAGCAGGGCACTGCCCACAAGGCAGACCGGCAGCGTGAGTGCCCCCAGCGCCCAGAACGCCCCCCGGATCCCCTGCACCGGGCCAAATCCCTTCAGCGCCGTGCGGACGAATCCGGTCAGGAACGCACCGCTCAGGCCCACCGCGCCGCCAATGACCCCCGTGGCAAGGCCCTTGCGCCCGGCGTACCATTTCTGGGCGCAGGACTGGATGGACGGGTAGAGAAACGCCGTGCCCAGCCCCGCCGGAATGCTGAACACTGCCCAGAACCATACCCCCTTCTCCCCGGGCAGGAGGGCCGCCGCAAAGAACCCGCCGCAGAGCAGGCCGGTGCCCCACAGCGCCGCGCAGCGCGGGCCTTTTTTGTCCTGCAAAAAACCACCGATGACGCATCCCACCCCGAACGCCGCGATCAGGATGCCGAACGCATAGCCAGCGCCGTCCTCGGTCAGGCTGAACTCGTCCATCACCGGCTGCTGGAACACGCCCCACGCCGCAGGCAGGCCCGTCAGGATCTGAATGGCCGCCCCCGCCGCCAGGATCGCCCAGGGGTGGCGCGCTGTAAACTGCTTCATCTGTTTTATCACCTCGTTCTGTCAGTGTGCCCTTTTTCATTGACAAAACGGCATGATTCTTTATAATTAAAGATGTTCAAATTAAAATAACTTCACCCTCTCCGTCAGTGCTGACGCACTGCCACCTCCCCCAAAGGGGGAGGCTCTGGCGGTTCTTTGAAAGGCCTCATCTGGGATTGCCCTTGGCTCTCCCTTTGGGAGAGCTGTCGAGCGAATGCGAGACTGAGAGGGTGAGGATGCTGAGAAAGAGGAACCAACTATGAAATCACAGGCATTGAAGGGTATGCGCGACCTGCTGCCCGCTGAGCAGACCCTGCGCGACTACATCCAGGGCAAGATCCTGGAGACCTACCGTGCTTCCGGCTTTGAGCGCATCTCCACCCCCATGCTGGAGGATATGGAGAACCTGGACAAATCCGATGGCGGCGACAACCTGAACCTCATCTTCAAGGTGATGAAGCGTGGAGACAAGCTGACCAGCGCGCTGGGATCTGGCGACCCCAAGCAGCTCTCCGACATGGGCCTGCGCTATGATCTGACCCTGCCCCTGAGCCGTTTCTACGCTGCCAACAAGGACAAGCTCCCCCACCCCTTCAAGGTCATCCAGACCGACCGCGTGTTCCGCGCCGAGCGCCCCCAGAAGGGCCGCCTGCGCGAGTTTGTCCAGTGCGACATCGACATTCTGGGCGACGAGAGCCCCAACGCAGAGGTGGAGCTGATCGACGTGACCGCCCGTGCCCTGCTGGGCATCGGCTTTACCGGCTTCACCGTGAACATCAATGACCGCCGCATCCTGCGCGGAATGCTGGAGAGCATGGGCTTTGCCGCCGACACGTTAGACTCTGTCTGCATCACCTTTGACAAGATGGATAAGATCGGTGCCGAGGGCGTGAAGGCCGAGCTGACCGAGAAGCAGCTGCCCGAAGCTGCCATCAACGCACTGGCCGATTTCATTGCCGCCGGTGATGTGACACTGGAGTCCGTAGCTTCCCGCTGTGCCGACCCCGCCATTGCCGATGACCTGAAGTATGTGCTGGCCACCGCAAAGGCCATGGCCAACGGCCGCTTCGATGTGGCCTACTGCCCCAGCCTGGTGCGCGGCCAGGGCTACTACACCGGCATGGTGTTTGAGATCACCTGCCCGCAGTTCAGCGGTGCAGTGGCTGGCGGCGGCCGCTACGACAACATGATCGGCAAGTTCCTGGGCACCAAGGTGCCCGCCGTGGGCTTCTCCATCGGCTTCGAGCGCGTCTGCGGCATCCTGCTGGAGCAGGGCTACCAGATCCCCGGTGCCAAGCAGAAGATCGCCCTGCTCTACAACAGCGATGTGGACTTCCCCGCCGTGCTGGCCAAAGCCGCACAGCTGCGCGACACCTACAACGTCACCGTTCTGCCTCAGGCCAAGAAGTTGGGCAAGCAGCTGGGCCAGCTGGAGGCTTCCGGTTTCGCCGGTGCCGCCTTTATGGACAAGGATGAAGTAAAGATCTTCGCACAGCAGTAATAGGCGGGCGGCATCAGATATAAACAAAGCCCTCTCAGCCGATTGGCCGGGAGGGCTTTGTTTTGTGCGGGTCAATTACAGGTTGTACAGTTCCGTATACTTTTTGGTCAGATAATCCAGATAGTAGTGTGCATCAAAGGTACCGCAGGCGTTTCTGACGACTTCAGCAGGCTCCAGCAGGTGGCCGTACTGGTGCACCTTTTCCCGCAGCCAGCCGGTGACGGCGGAGAGATCCCCGTGGGCCACACCGCCGTACACATCGAATTCCTGCTCCATATTGTGGAGCATCTGGGCACCGTAGGCGTTGCCCAGAGCGTAAGACGGGAAGTAGCCGAAGGAGCCGCCCGACCAGTGGCTGTCCTGCAGGCAGCCCTCGCGGTCATTGGGAACCTCCACGCCCAGATACTCCTTGTACAGCTCTGCCCACGCGGCAGGGACTTCCTTTGCCGTCAGGGTGCCCGCAATGAGCCGCTTCTCGATCTCGTACCGAACCATGACGTGCAGGCAGTAGGTCAGCTCATCGGACTCGGTGCGGATGAGGCTGGGCTCCACCTTGTTCACAGCGCGGTAGAACTGCTCCGCAGTCACATTTCCCAGCTGTCCGGGGAAGAATTCCTGCACCTTGGGATAGATGGCCCCGATAAAGGCGCGGGAACGGCCGATGAGGTTCTCGTAGAAGCGGGACTGGCTCTCGTGCACGCCCATGGACACACCGCCGGTCAGGCAGGTGTACTGCAGGTCATCCCGGATGCCCAGCTCATACAGGGCATGGCCGCCCTCGTGGAGAACGGAGTACATCGAGGAGGCCACATTGTGCAGGTCATAGTTGGTGGTGATGCGGACATCCTTGTTGTTGAACTCCAGCGTAAAGGGGTGTTCGGTTTCTCCCAAGCCGCAGTGGCCCCGGTCCAGACCCATGACCTCCATGAGATAGTCCGCAAACGCCTTCTGCTGCTCGACCGGGTATTCCAGATGCAGGAAGCTGTCATCGATCTGGGGCTTCTCGCCGATGGCCCGGATGAGGGGCACCAGCCCCTTGCGCAGGGTGTCAAAGAACACGTCCAGCTGTTGGGTGTCCACGCCCCGCTCATACTCGTTCAGCAGGGCATCGTAGGGCGCTTTTTCCGCATCATAATAGCCCGCGAACTTCCGGTTATACTCCACCAGCTCCTGCAGGATGGGGCAGAAGGAGGCAAAGTCGTTTTCTTCCTTTGCCTTGTGCCAGACATCACTGGCGCGGTTGGTCAGCTCGCTGTATGCCATATACTCCTCGGCGGGGATGCGGGTGAGCTGCCGGCAGCTGCGGCGCAGCTCCTCCACCTCGCGGCGGTGGAGGGTGTCCAGCGTCTCCCGCCGGGCATAGAGCTCCTCCACCAGTGCAAGGGTCTCGGGGGCGGTCATCAGCTTCTGCAGTTCACCGGCCAGAATGCTCAGAGCCACACCCCGGCCCTCGGCCGTGTTCTTGGGGGCCACGGTCACAGCGTCCAGATACAGGCTGTTGGAGGCGCAGTTGTAGGCGTACAGCTTCTTCTGCAGGGTCTCCAGCGCCCGCAGCTTCTCATTTTGTTCCATTGGGTGTTTCTCCTTTTTCAGTTTTTGGTGGGAAATGCCGGGTCATTCCAGAAAAAGCGCTTCCGGACCACCGGGTCCGGGTCCGGGATCTCAAACGTATAGCGCTCCGTTGCATTGATGACCGTGGTCTGGCCGTGGGTGCACACCCGGGGCAGGTTGGCATCATAGTTCAGGTGGACATGCCCGTGCACGAACCACTTGGGCTGGTACTCCTCCAGCAGGTCGTTGAAGCAGGCAAAGCCCTTGTGGGCCCGGTCATCGCCATCGTTCAGGCCGGCCGCCGGGGAATGGGTCAGCAGCAGGTCGATGCCGCCCGCCCGGTGGGCCTTGAACCAGAGCCGCCGCACCCGGCGGCGCATTTCCTGCTCCGTGTACTGGAAGGTCTCCTCGCGGTTGTAGCGGATGCTTCCGCCCAGCCCCATGATGCGCAGCCCTTTCCAGACATACACCTGATCGTCCACGCAGATGCAGCCGCCCGGCTCGCCCTCCGTGCGGTAGCGGCCATCGTGGTTGCCGTGGACATACAAAATGGGGGCCGCTGTAAAATTTGTCAGATATTCGAGGTATTTTTTTGGCAGATCCCCGCAGGAGAGGATCAGATCGACCCCGGCCAGGCGTTCCCGGGAGCAATAGTCCCACAGCGCCTTGGAGGGGGTATCGGAAATTGCAAGTATCTTCACGTCCGCAACACTCCGTTCTGTTGAGCTTTTTACAGCGTCGTCTCTTTCAGGCTGCTCAGGCCGTTGATCTCCAGCAGGCCCAGCGTTCTGACATCCAGCTGATCGTACCGGGGCAGGCTGCCCTCCACGCACTCGCCCAGCCAGTCCATCTCCATCAGTTCCTTGGGGGTGTAGGTGTCTGCAGTGGGTGCCTTGGGGATATGCCCCTGCGCAAAGATGCCCGCCGGGAAGATGGGGAACTCGTTGGCCGCAAGGTTCTTTTCCAGCAGATCGAGCAGCTGCTGCGTGCCCTTGGGCAGGGTCTCGTAGTAATCCAGCCGCTCCGCGTCACTGCGGAAGCCCCACCAGTAGTTGATGGCCTTGCCGCTGGAACCGCTGTCCCAGGTGCCCTCGAAGATGGAGCGGATGATGCCGATATAGAACACTTCCCACTTCCAGACCGGCAGCGCCACCGGCTGGATGCTGCCATCCGGCATCCGGCGGCACAGGCCGTATTCCCTGGCGCTGCCGGTGGGCTCAAAGGGGCTGCAGGCGTAGAACAGCTCGATATCCGGGCAGTCGGAGAAATCCAGCGGCTTTCCCGGCTCCTGCAGGCAGGCCCAGCGCAGCAGGATATGGCTGTTGGGCCGCACGGTGCGCAGGCCCCGGGCAAAAGCATTGACGGCCGCAGGCACACCGTAAACGGGGTTGGCCGCCACATAGCCCACCCGGTCGGTCAGATTCAGGATACCCGCCAGCATTCCCAGCAGGTAGTTGGCCTCATAGGTGCGGGGGTAATAGGTGCGCACCAGCGGATGGGGCGCGTTCAGGCAGCAGTTCAGGAACCGGGTCTTGGGGTGCTGAGCCGCCACCTTGAGGCAGGCGGGCCGCATCCGGATGCTGGTGGTGAACACCACGTCTGCGTTGTCGTGGGCCACCTCTTCCATGATCTGCTCCGCGTCCACCTCGGGGGATACATTTTCCCGGTTGGTGATGATGAGCCGGTCCGGGAACGCTTTTTTCAGGGCCTCGATCCCCTTTTCGTGGCCCCGCACCCAGGCGCTGTTCTTGGCATTGTACTCGTGCAGGAACACCACCTTGAGCTGGCTGGGCTTGCTGAAGATGTTCAGCTTGTTCAGCAGCGGCTCACTGCCGGGCTTTGGCTCCAGCGAAAGCTCCACGGCGTGGGGCTCCGTCAGGATCTTGATCTCATCCCACAGCTTGGCCAGGTTTTCCCGCACCTGGCTGGGGGTGGACTGGCAGGCATCCGAATACCGGTAGACCGAGAGGTACACCAGCAGCGCGTCGCCCGGGGTCAGCCCCAGGGCGGAGCCGCCCAGCGCATAGAACTGCTGGCTGAACATGGTATACAGGGCCGAGAAGTTCAGCCGGTCGTCATCCGACCATACCTCGCTGGCGGCCTTGCAGACCAGCGTCTGCAGCTTTGCATAGCCGCCCAGCCGGGAGAACTGGACATTGTTGATCTTGCTCAGCTTATAAAAATCAAGAAACTCGTAGTAGATCTTGTTTTCCAGCGTGTCGTTCCGGGCCGGAACAAGCCGGGTGACCGTGCCCGGAATGGTGACCGCCTCGTAGTATTTGAGGACAGACACCCGCTTGTTGCCCTCCTGCACATAGAACTTGTTCAGGTATTCGTAGGCAATGATGGGGGTGTGGATGCCCTCTTCCAAATGGGCCGCGCAGAGATTCGACCACTTGACGGCAAACTCGGTGTCCTCTTCCAGCAGGGGCATAAAGTTGGCCGCAAAGGCCGTGTGCCGCCCGCTGGTCTTGGTGCCCACAATGCTCTCGGCGGGGATATCCACCAGCCCCAGCGGTTCCTGGGCAACGATGTTCACCCCGTTCAGGATATCATCCAGCACCGCAAGGTACGGCGACTGGCCGCGCGCCACACAGGCACGGTAGGCACGCTGACCCGCGCGCAGAGCGCTTCTATAATCTTCTATCATGGCCATAGCAGAACTCCCTTCTTCAATGGCTCCTGTTTTCCTTTCCCGGCCCGCGCCGCCGTGTTTGCGGCACAGGTCTAAGGACAGTATAACATGAAATTCGGATTTATGGGAGACTTTCTCCGGCAAAGGTGTTGATTTACAGAAATTTTTCAGGTACGATAAATAGGAAACCATATTTGTGAGGTACTTTTTCATGCAGACTGAACAGCTGCCCCGCCTGGAAGCGGGGGAATACCCCGGCGGCATCTGGTACTATGAGCCCCACACCTACCTGCCCTACCGCTATGTGCTGGGCCGGGTGGGCAGGCACCCGCTGGTGTGCATCGGCATCAACCCCAGCACCGCCCAGCCCGGCGCGCTGGACCCCACCTTAAAAAGTGTGGAGCGGCTGGCCAACGCCAACGGCTTTGACAGCTGGATCATGTTCAACGTATATCCCCAGCGCGCCACCGACCCCAACGACATGGACCGGGTGCCGGACCGCGCCCTCTGCGACGAGAACCTGCGCTGGCTGCGGGCCGTTCTGGCCGAGACCGAGCCCACCATGTGGGCCGCATGGGGCACCCTGATCGAAAAGCGGGACTACCTGCCCGGCCTGATGCGGGAGATGGTGGCCCTGACAAGAGAGCGGGACATCCCGTGGGTCACCTTTGGCAAGCGGAGCAAAAAGGGCCATCCCCATCACCCGCTCTACCTGCGCAAAGATTCCACACCCGAGCCGTTTGATGTTGAAAACTATCTGGACACCTGTTTTTGAGGGAGGGATACCATGACCCCGGAACACTACCAGACCCTGCTGCGCTGGCTGGAGGCCCGCCCCGCCCTGAAAAAGCTGGTGATCGCCCTGAACCGCTGGCTGCCTGCCGTGCCCTTTGCCTGCTACCCTTTGCTGCTGGTGCTGCTGAATGTCCGGTGGTTCCGGCTGCTCTCCGCAAACCGCGCCGCCGCTCTGGATTTTATGCAGCTCATCGCCCGGGCAATCTTTGTGCCGGCTTTCGTCTTTCTGGGCGGCACGCTCCTGCGGGCCAGGCTGAACTTTTCCCGCCCGTATGAGCAGCCCGGCTTCACGCCGCTGGTGCCCAAGGAGACCCACGGCAAGTCCTTCCCCTCCCGCCACGCCCTGAGCGCCGCCGTGCTGGCCGCCGTGTGGTGCTACTTCTACCCCGCCGCCGGGGCCTGCATGGCGGTGGTGGCCCTGCTCATCTGCGCCCTGCGGGTGCTTGCCGGGGCGCACTATGTCCGGGATGTGGCCGCCGGTGCTCTGCTCGGCTTTGCCCTTGGGGCCGCCGGAATGTGGCTGCTGTGACCCCAAAATGCCCCCTGCGCCGGAAAATCCAAAAAAATTTGAAATTCCGCTTGACAGAAGCCTATGCGTATGGTATTATACTTCTCGCAGCGTGTGCCGAACGCACACTGCCGCCAGATAAGTACCCCATGGGATAACAACGTGCGCCCGTAGCTCAGGTGGATAGAGCAACTGCCTTCTAAGCAGTGGGCCGGGGGTTCGAGTC
>ENA-UPWO01001324-UPWO01001324.1-human-gut-metagenome-genome-assembly--contig:-NODE-1324-length-10870-cov-9.617993_pt1 | contig 10870 bp, 8 predicted proteins | sample MGYA00250056_ERZ773388 | MGnify/ENA primary metagenome ERZ773388 (study PRJEB29103, sample SAMN06112004) | human gut metagenome | biome: human gut; feature: ankylosing spondylitis patient; material...
TTCATGATTCTGTTCTCCTTTTTTGCACCAGTTTTACAACGTTCGTTGAAAGCTCAGCGGTGAAGCTGCGTTTCGATCCTTGCCCTGTCCAGCCCCTCGCCGATGACGATGAGCACATCCTGCCCCTGCGGGATGGGGGCCAGTGTCTGCCCGGCGGCGGTGGCGTTCAGCTCCAGCCAGCCGCCCTGCGTGGGGGCAAAGCCCTTGACCCGCAGCACCTGCCCGCAGGCCGGGTCCCCGAACAGCCGGGCAGCTGCCTGCTGCAGCTGCTCCACCGTGAGGTGCTGTTCCAGAAAGCACAGGGAGCCGAAGGCCTTGTGCTCATCAAAGTGCAGCTTTTCGCAGCTGGCCTGCCGCATGCCGCAGGCGGCGATCTGTGCAAGGTCGGCGTCGGTGAGGGCGGCCCAGTCCCTGGTGAGGATCTCGTCCGGGGCAAAGCGGCGGGAGCACTTGCAGGCTTCCAGCGCACGGTCCAGGTGGGCAATGGCTGCCCGGCACTGTTCCGGCCCGGCCTGCGGCGCACGGCTCAGCAGCACCCGGCCTGCATTGGCCGTCTCGGAGGCCAGCAGATATTCCGCCTGCGGCGACAATGCTTCCGGCAGCATGGCGTCCACAATGGCGATCACATTGCCGATGCGGTACCAGCGGTCCAGCGGGTCGTCCCGCAGCACGTCAAAGAATTCGTCCACATCAAAGATGCCGCTGGGTTCCACCACCACCCGGTCAAAGCCGCGCATGGCCATGGCGATGAGCTTGGTGCGCATGCGCCGCTGGTGGGTGTCGCAGTCACACCCGCCGCTGATGGTCTCCAGATCGCACCGGTCGCCCAGCAGGTCCTGCACCAACATGGCATCCACGTTCACCGCGCCGAAGTCGTTTTCCAGAATGCAGACGTTGTGCCCCTGCTCCACCAGATACCGGACGTACCGGCGCAGAAAGGTCGTTTTGCCGGCCCCCAGAAACCCGGTGATCAGATCCACCTGTACCATTTTTTCAAAGCACCTCCCGTGCCGTTTTTCGTTCCACACCAGTATACCGCAGCGCCCGGCCAAACACCAGAGGTAAATTGGCCGGGTGCCAAATTGCGTTCCTCACCGTATAAAAAGAGCAGGATATTCCAGTTCTATATGGAATTTCCTGCTCTTTTGGGCGGTTCAGAAGCGCTTCCGGCGGTTGCTGTCCTGGATAGCTCGGATGATCTCCGCTGCCTCCGGGGCAATGGGGTCGGGCACAGCGGCCGGCCGCGCCAGGAAGTAGCCCTGCAGCAGGTCGGCCCCCAGGTCGATGACGGTGCGCATCTCGGCGGCCGTTTCCACACCCTCGGCAATGATCTGCATGCTGCGCGGCTGGGCGTAGCGCACCACGTTGCGCAGGATCTGCTGCTTGTCGGGATCCGAATCAATGCCGCGGATGATGCTGATATCCACCTTGATGAACCGGGGCGCCAGCTCCAGCAGGCTGCCCTCGTTGGAGTATCCGCTGCCGTAGTCATCCAGCGCAAACATGCCGGAGAAGCCCGGAGCGTGGCGTTTGGTTTCCAGTGCCTCCCGGTTCATCTCCTCTTCCTCGGTGATCTCAATGACCATCTGGCGGCGCAGCTCGTGCCAGCGCTGGTCCATATACTCGCTGTCCTCCCGGCGCAGGCAGACGCTGGCAATGGAGTTGATGAAGATCAGGGCCTGCCGGTCCACGAGATTTTTGCTGCGCAGGTTGTCAAATTCTTCCAGTGCCTTGCGGAAGGTCAGCCGCTCGATCTCATACAGCGCGCCCTGCTCCCGGGCCAGCTTCATGATGGTGGCCGGAGAACGCAGGGTGGGCAGGTCCGACCGCATCAGTGCTTCGTAGGCGTGCACCCTGCCGGTCTGTGCCGAGAAGATGGGCTGGAAGTAGTAGTACACCCGCTCTTCGCTGATGAGCTGGTGGAACTCCCGCCGGGTGCGGGCGATGTAGGCCTCCTGATTGTACACGCCGATGTCAAAGTCCTTCATCTGCCCCTTAGTGGAGTGCTTGACCTGATACATGGCAAAGTCTGCATATTTTTTCAGGGTCTCGATGTCCCGGCCATCCTCCGGGTACCAGGCCACGCCGCCGGAAATACTGATGTGCAGGTCGCTGCCGCTGGGCAGTACCACCACGGCCTGCTGCATGGCGCGGGTCAGTGCTTCCAGCTTTTCGCGCAGCTGCTCCCGGCCGGGATAGCCGTAGAACAGCAGCAGGAACTCGTCGCCGGACAGGCGGGCGCACACGGTGCCCGGCGGGCTGTGCTCCGCAATGCAGCGGCCGGTGTTCTGGATGTAGTGGTCGCCCCAGTCGTGGCCGTAGGTGTCATTGATGTGCTTGAGGTCGTCCAGGTCCATCATCAGCAAGGCTGCCACGCCCAGCTGCTCCGGATTCTGGAACAGTTCATGACTCACGCGGTGGAATGCCTGCCGGTTGTACAGGCCGGTGAGGACGTCGTAGTCGCGCTCCCGCTCGATGCGCAGGCGCTCCTGGGTAGCGGCGGTCACATCCTCGGCCAGACCCACCTGCACCCGGTCCTCGGTGGTGACCCGCAGCATGATATAGCGGGTGCGGCCGCCCTGCACCACGGTCAGCACCTTGTCCCCCTCCGCGTTGACGGTGCAGGGGCGGACCAGCTGGATGTGCTCCAGCAGTTCTCCAAAGGTGCGCACGGTCAGGCTGCTGCCGTCCACCTCCGGGGCACCCAGCAGGGCAAAGAAGTTTTTGGTCACATACACACTGCCGGTGTCATACCGCAGCTCGTAGCCGCCCAGCTCCACACTGGCCATGTCCATGATGCGCAAAAACTTGGTGGAGTTGGTCACAAGGCTGCTGTTCAGCTGGGTGATGGCCTCCGCAAAGCGGTCCAGCTCCCGGATGCCGGTGTGCGAAAACTTGGGGAAGGTCTGTTTGCCGTTGGCTGCCAGCACCTCGCAGTAGAGCTGCTCGGCGGGGCGGGCCAGACCGCGGGACACCAGCAGGCTGCTCACAGCCCCCAGCAGCAGGGTGAGGAGCACCGCAGAGGTGATGACCTGCTGCACGGTGCGGGCAAAGCGGAACAGGATGCTGCTGCGCACCGTGCCCACCAGCAGCCACTTTTCGTTGGAGAAGGGCGCGTTGCGGCTGTACAGGTCCAGGTTCTGGACCGTCGCATAGCCGTTCTCGTCGTTCAGCGTCAGCCAGCGTTCGCCGTCCGTCTGCCGGCAGGTGATCTTTTCCACGCCCGCGTCGATGACGTTGGCATCCAGTCCGTCGCCCGCCATCAGCGTCAGGAACAGTTCCGGGTCCGACAGGCCCGACGTTGTGGACACCAGCAGATAGGTACCCTGCCCGCCGTCCTGCAGCTCCTGATACGGCATCTTGGTTTCCAGATAGCTGGTCAGGATCTCCACACCGATGACGCCGTACACGGTGCCGTCCGGCAGGATGAGCGGCTGAGAGTAGGCAATGGCCGTGCGCTCGTCACCGGTGAGCTTGTAGGTCTGGGTGAGCCAGCGGCCGTAGTCGGCGGCGTCCAGCTTTTCGTCATCCTCCCAGGCGGTCTGGAACACGGTGCACACAAAGCCGCCGCTGGTCAGGCCGCGGTAGCTCAGTGCAGTGCTCCAGCTTTTGTCGGTGGTGATGCCCAGCTTCTTGACCACCGCCGCGCTGGAACGCTCCAGCATCAGGTCGGCTTTGCGCTCCGAGGGGCGAGCATCCGGGTCCAGATCCCGCAGATAGATGCTGGGCATGGGGCTGCCCACTTCCTTTTCCACAAGGTCGTGGGTGTTGATCACAAGAAAGATGCCGGTCACGGGGCGGGCGCGCAGTGCACTCACCAGATAGGGCGCGGCGGCCTCCATCAGGGGGTCAGCGGCCTCGCTGCTCTGGTCCATCGTGTCCAGCGAAATGGTGCCGTCCTGCAGCATCTGCTGGGTCAGGTTGTTGATGGTGGTGGAAATGTCGGTGAGCTCCTGTGCCTTGATCAGCATATCCTGCAGGTAGCTGGCGCGGTTGCGCACCTGCATGTTCACGATCTGCTTGGCGTTCTGGTTCAGCCGCCCGGACACATTGGTCAGGCCGATGCCGGTCGACAGCAGGATCACCTCCGCCAGCAGCACCGCCATCATGGAAAAGAGGATGGTGCGGAAGATCGGCTTCTCGGGCCGGTGCGCTTTCCACGCACGGTACTTTTCGGCAGGCTTCATGGCACTTCCCCCTTTCCCGTCGGTTTCCAGTCGTTACGCTCAGCCGGCGTACTTCTCCAGTGCAGTGCAGATGCCCCCATACCAGGCATCAAAGTATTCGTCGGTGAGGAACTCCGCTTCCGCGTCGGCGGCGGGCTGGCCTGCGGCCACCCGCTCCTGCACCGTTGCACGGTCGGCAGAGGCAAGATCGCTCAGGCTGTATTCCAACACCTTGCGGGCCTTGCTGCCGCCCGCAAAGGCACTTGGCGTATAAAGGGTGTTGTTCTTTACGCTCTGGACTGCATTCGAGAGGATGCGCTCCATCTTCGGGCTCAGTTCCAGGCCGCTGGTCTTGATGGCCTCCATGTCGTTGGCAGCCGTGGTCACCGGCAGGTAGCCGGAGTCCACCGAGAAGGAGATGTTGTGTTCCGGCTGGGTGAACCACTTGAGGAACTCCACCGAGGCATTGATCTCTTCCTCCGTACCGGCGGTGACCACCATACCGGCACCCTGCTGCACGGCCACATCCTCGCCGCCCGCAAACTTCGGGCTGGGCAGCACCGTCATGTCGATGTCGTAGCTCTCGGTGTCGTTCACCATGACCTGCGCGGGGAAGAAGGTGGCGCTGGAGTTGGAACCCACATAGGCCAGCACATTGCCCACCTTGATATCATCGCTGCGGAAGCGGCCGGTAGCGGCAAACCACCCCTTGACGAAGGGCACATAGTAGTTGTCCCACAGCTTGCGGGCTACGTCCTTGTCAAAGTTCAAGGTCATCTTTCCGTCCTGCACCTCGAACAGGGTGTCGCCCAGCTGCCGGGCCCCCACCAGCATGTAGTTGGCCATGGCGTCGCGGCCGAACAGAGCCTTGCCGTCGTCCGGCTTCGGCGTCTGGGCGTCGGTCCAGTCATAATAGGCACCGGCAGTGGCCACCAGCCCTTCCACGGTGGAAAGGTCGTCGTAGGCGGCACCGGTGGCCTGGGCAAACTTCTCCCAGTCGGTCTCGTTCAGAAACATCAGCTCGGTGGATTTTGCCACCGGGAAGATCTTCATGCTGCCGTCGCCGTCAAAATCGCCTTCGTCCAGGTAGCCCTGCACATACCGGGCGCGCTCGTCCTCGGTGAGGTACTGGCTCAGGTCCACCAGCATGCCCATCTGGTCCAGCGCATAGGCGGTGTCAGCATAGGCCGAGAAGATGTTGGGCATGGCCGCAGCACCCACCTTGCCCTGGGCCGCATCCATCACGTTGGTCTCCAGGTCGCTCACGCTGCCCTGGCTGGCACTTTCCACCCGGATGCCCTTTTCGCGGCCGGTGGTCTCGTTGAACTGGTCCACCAGCTTGTTGAAGCTTTCCAGCTGGTCACCATTGTAATAGGTCCACACGGTGATATGGGTCACCCCGGCGGTGCCGCCGGATTTTCCGGTGCTCTGCGCTGCGCCGCCGCAGGATGCACAGCCCAGTGCCAGCGCCGCAGCGCACAGCAGACTGACGAATGCTCGAATGTGCTTTTTCATCGTAACGCTCTCCTCGCTTTTCCCACCGCGGCATCCACTGCTGCTTATCCGTTTAACTATACCACGCTTTCCGGGGCGGTGTAAACCAAGCGTCCCAAAATCGTACCAAAATCGTCACATTCACAACAATCCCGCTCAAGTTTCGGGCATTATTTTCACTTTTTTCCGGCAGCAAAAAGCCGCCGGGCAGGAAACTTTCTCCTGCCCGGCGGCCTTCTTCTTTTATGGTGTTATTTCCTGCGGCTTACTTGCCCATGGCGTGCTTTGCGGCCAGCATGCCGAAGGTGTAGCAGCGGCCCAGGGACAGGCCGGTCTGGTGGAACGGATAGTCCGCGCCGCCGTAGAACACGCCGCCCACGTTGCCCACGCAGTACAGGCCCTCGATGACCTTGCCGTCAGCGTCCAGAGCCTGGCCGTTGGCGTTGGTGTTCACGCCGCTGTCGATGGAGGACACGCGGATGTGCTTGCGCACGCCCCAGAAGGGAGCCTTCTCGATCTTGTGCATGTAGGCGCTCTTCTTGCCGAAGTCCGCATCGGTGCCCTGATCGCACAGCTCGTTGTAGCGGTCGATGGTCTTTTGCAGCTCATCGGCGGGCACGTCCAGCAGAGCAGCCAGCTCCTCGATGGTGTCGGCCTTATAGGTGTCGATCAGGTTGGTGAACACGCCCTGCGGGTTCTCCACGGCACCGGGGATGTACTTGGTCATCACCTGCTCCGGCACGGGGCTGTTGGCGTAGCTCATGTAGTCGCTGTCGTAGATCTGGCAGTACCAGCCCAGAGAGCCGTCCGGGTGGTTGGCATCCACGTTGGCACCATTGTAGCGGGGCAGATACTTGGTGATGTTGCCCATGTAGACAAAGCCGGTGTCCTCGTTGCAGAAGCGCTTGCCCTCCATGTTGACGTACAGGAACGGTTCCTCGTACATCAGGCCGGAGTCGAAGTCGTGCATCATCTTGGTGTGGCCCAGATTTTCCATCTTTGCACCTGCATCGATGGCCATGATGTGGCCGTCGCCGGTCTTCTGGTACTGCTTCTTGTCGAAGCCGTCCACATCGGGGCACCAGCGCTTGACCATGGCCTCGTTGTTCATGTAGTCGCCGGTGGCCAGAATGACGCCCTTGGAAGCGTTGAACTGGATGTACTTGCCGTTTTCGTCCTTTGCGATGACGCCGGTCACCTTGCCGTTCTCATGCACCAGCTTGACGGCGGGGGTGTTGAAGAAGGTCTCCAGATTGGAGTTCTTGGCCTGCACGTTCTCCAGCACAGTGGCCAGCACGTCGCCCACGTTCTTGGGCTTGGGGCCGATCCACGGAGCAAAGAAGTAGCAGTGCTCATCGCCGAAGTCGTAGGTGTCCATGCGGTCCTTCCACACGCCGGTCAGATCCTGGCTGGTGCACATGTAGGCGAAGATCTCCTTCTCGTCGTTGTGCAGCAGGTCGGAGGGGTTCTTGTTGCTGTCCACGAGGCTGCCGTCGCCGTACTCGGTCTGGTCGGTCAGGCCGGCGCGGTTCAGATACCACATCAGAGCTTCTTCGGAGTTCTCGACGTAGGCGTTCAGCAGGCTGGTGTCGGCACGCCAGTCGCACAGGCCGTTGGTCATGTGCACCCACATCTTCTTGCCCGCGTCGGTGGACTTGGACTTGATGATGGCGGAGCCGCAGTTGCCCTGGCTGACCACGATGCTCTGCTTCTGCAGCAGGGCCACATGGCCGCCCAGCTCGGCAGCCCAGCCTGCGGCGGGCACACCGGCAGCACCGGCACCCACGACGACCACGTCAAAGTCCTTGGTCTCGTCGGGGGTGATGTCGCCCAGCTCGCACACAGAGGACTCCACTTCCTCCACGCTCAGGCCGTCGGGGACAACGGTCTCGGCCTTGTTGGCCTCGGTGGGGGCAACGGCCACGCCCTTGGCCTGATTGATGCAGCTCTCGGCAGCCTTCCGGATGGCGTCGGAGGTGATGGTTGCGCCGGAGTGGCCGTCCACCTCGCTGGACTGTGCATCCAAGATCTTCTTCACCATCTCATCGGCGATGTCGGCACCGTAGCCCTTGGTCTCGTTTGCAACGTCGATCTGCACATCGGTGATGGCATCAGCGCTGAAGGTCATGGTCACGGTGACGGGGGTGGCGGTGTTGATGCCGGTAGCGGTGGCGCTGTAGGTGCCTGCAGTGTAGGTGCCTGCGGCGGCGCTGCTGGAAGCGCTGCCGCAGCCTGCCAGCAGACCGGCAGCTGCTGCGCCCAGCGTAGCGGTGCGCAGGAAGTTGCGGCGAGAGATTTTTTCGCTCATAATTGTTCTCCTTGCCTTTTCTTTTTTCTTCGTGTGATCCGTGTTTGGCAGCAAAGTCCGCAAACTTTGTTACTGGATAAACAAAGCTTACACGTTAGAGCAGCGCGAAGGTCAAGGGCCATTTTGACAAAAATATCACAAAAATTTGTCTGATATAACAAATTCTCGTGATATTGCAATTTTATGTATATATTTTTGTCCGCGTCAGGTGGTAGTTCACGATGCTCCCATCGGGCTGTTCCCGGCTAGCAGTGATGCTGCTGAAGGTCTCGCCCACCGCACGGAAACCGCGCTGCACGATCTCCGAATGCAGGTCGTCCAGCGAGTCCCACCCAAAGGACCCGCGATAATCCTTTTTCCAAATGGTAGTCAGATAGTCTCCGCCGCACACCACCTCCACATGCTTTGTGCGCTTCAGCCCCAGCCTGCGGGCGGCATCGGCCTCAATCATAAGGCCGTAGTCGTACTCGTTGCGTCCCACCCGAAACTGCTCCATCACCCGCCGGGGCAGGCGGCTCACCCAGCGGGTCGCAGGCATACATTCCAGCCATTCAGCCTTTTCCTGCTGCAATTCTTTATCCCGGTCTGCTGCTTCTTCCTGTGAGAAGGTCAGTCGCCACATTTCCGGGAAATTCTGCACCCAGATGCGCCCAGCATTCTGTTCCAGTGTGCGGTACTGCTCCCGCTTGTGTTCCAAAAAACGGATGGCCAGTTCGTCCAGCACCTGCCTGCGCCGCAGCTGGGCGATCTGATGGTTGAACATGGCGTCGCTCTGCTCCACCGTGGGTGCGCCGATCAGCTCCCGGCATTCTTCCAGCGAGAGCTCTGCCGCCCGCAGTTCCCTGCACAGGTTGAACCGCCGGGTATCAGTGACTGTATAGTAACGGTAGCCGGTATCCTCGTTGACCTCGGGGTGGATCAGGCCCATTTTTTCGTAGTAGCGCAAAGTATGGGTTGTAACACCAAGCAGAGATGCCATCTCACTGATGGTATAGCGCATAACAGTAAGCTCCTTTCCGGGCAGCAGAACCTTAGAGCTGCTCGAATGTTATTTTTCTATCCATCCTTATTATATCGTATCCGCGCACCGTTTCAAGTAAAAAACTTTGCCGTTCTCTGCCGGAAAATACCGGGCAGCAAAAACAGGACGTTGACTTGGATGCCGTGACCGGCAGAGAGTAGGACTGAGTTTTAGCAGAATAAATCCAACATCTTAAACCTGCTGCATAAACAAAAATCCGCCGAGGATGCCTCCCAACTGGGAAAGCTCCTCGGCGGTATTCGTTTATCAAGAGCGAGCCGTCAACGATGGCACGGATGTCCCCGCCGTTGTTGTCCCAGTAATCCGCCACCAGTTTCCCTGCAACGTCCGCAAGCTGCTGGCTGACACGCTCCCCGCTGATGCCGTAGGTGGCGGCGAGCATTTCTGAAACCGGTTGTTTCAGGTCATCGTTGTACTGCCACACCTCCGGGTCACGGGAATTGCGGCGCACCCCGGTGTCGCTTACGTCAAAGACGTAGTGCAGCCGGGGGAATCCGCTGGATTCGTCCAGCAGGGCGATGCCCTTGGCACCCCGGCGCACATAACGGTTCATCCGGTTGTTCCAGATGTCAAAGTCGGCGCAGGCGGTGGCATCCGGGCGCTGGGCGTAGATCATCAATTGGTCCGCAAAACTGTACTTGTACAGCCGGGAAGCGGTGGTCAGATAGTCCGTCCAGCTTTCCCAGTACCGGGTCAAGCCGTTTGCCGTGCGCTGGGCAAGGGCGAGATATTCTTCGGTTTTGCTTGGCATAGTGTTCCTCCCTTCGTTTTTTGAGCATAAAAAGAGCGGGCAACCGTTTTGTGGCCGCCCGCTGGAAAGTGTATCGAGATAAGATTATTTGCTATTGCCCTTTATGTACTTCATAACGCAGCACCCCATCACGATGACGGGAAGCACGGTTCGTAAACCGAGGTCGCCGACCCGCACATTTACATCAATCACAAGCCCTGCAAACCATGCCGCTAAAGTGAAAACAGTTGCCCAACCGTAACTCATAGAACTGTACTCCTTCATATGTGAATATTCAAAACTCTCTTCTCAGCTTCAGCTTTCATAGCTGCCCGCAAGGAACTTACATTTATTCGACTCGAATGTTTACCGGATTCAGTGTAAGGTTGCCTCCGCCCGCCACCTTATACCATTTGCCTCTTTCGAGTTTGATTCTTTCCGTTACGCCCTGTGTAATATATCCGATTCTATATTTTTCTCCAGTCTCTACATCGGTAAAGACCACCTCAGTATCACAATCACCGCTCACTTTTACAGTTCCCCAAAGTGGCTGTATTTGTTCTGTCTTTATAGTGCCTTCATCATCTGAAAGGGTGAAAGTATGGCTTCTCTGAATATTGATATAAATCATTACCAGAAAAACCGCTGCCAGACATAAGGCAAACTTTCTTGTTTTCATCGAAACACCTCCTGTAAATTCGGTTTTATCGAATCATATCACATAAGCGGACTCTTCAAACTTACAGCTCAGTTTCCACCGCAAGCTGCTCCTGCTTTTCTTTTTCGTCAGCGATTTGGACGTCAATATCTTCGCGCATCTTTTTCAGAAGTGCGAGGACTCGCTTGATTTGACCCTTGGTGTTTTCCACCCTGCTCTGTGCCTGATTGATGTGATCCAGAACTGCCCAGTCTGCAAAGAGGCCGTCAAAGAAGAAATCCGCAAATTTCAAAAAGCTGTCCACCGTAACCTGAAGGTCTGCGGTGATCTCAACATCGGCAAGCTCAGTTTTGAACCGCCGCAGTTCCACTTGGAGCTGTTCGATTTGTTCCTGTGCATCGTCCAGTTCCTCATACTTGGCAAGATCGGCCATCAAACCGCCGCCCATTACGTCCCATGTACTCCAGCCCTC
>ENA-UPWO01001325-UPWO01001325.1-human-gut-metagenome-genome-assembly--contig:-NODE-1325-length-10863-cov-11.472835_pt1 | contig 10863 bp, 8 predicted proteins | sample MGYA00250056_ERZ773388 | MGnify/ENA primary metagenome ERZ773388 (study PRJEB29103, sample SAMN06112004) | human gut metagenome | biome: human gut; feature: ankylosing spondylitis patient; material...
TTTTTTCAAGCAGAAGACGGCATACGAGATAAAGGAATGTGACTGGAGTTCAGACGTGTGCTCTTCCGATCTCAAAACAAGCGTTTTCTGAGATTTTTTTTGTAACTTTGCATTTGTGCATGCACGTATGCTTGAGCCAACGAGGCCCGAAACAACGCGACTTTCGCACATATTAAATATCAAAGCATGGCAAAGAAAGTACTTTTTATCAATCAGGAGATTGCTCCGTATGTTCCCGAAACAGCACTCTCAATCATGGGTAGAGACCTTCCGACAAAAATGCAGGAAGAAGGTTTCGAAATTCGCACGTTCATGCCCAAATGGGGCAATATCAACGAGCGCAGAGGACAACTTCATGAGGTAATACGCCTTTCAGGAATGAATCTCGTCATCGACGATACCGATCATCCACTGATAATCAAGGTAGCATCCATTCCGCAGACACGCCTTCAGGTGTATTTCATCGACAACGACGACTACTTCATGAAGCGCAAGATGGCTGTGGACGAAAATGGCGAAGAATACGACGACAACGGCGAAAGAGCTATTTTCTTCGCACGTGGCGTATTGGAAACAGTGAAGAAGCTCAGATGGTCGTCTGAAGTAATCCACTGCCAAGGCTGGATGTCGTACATCGTGCCGCTCTTCATCAAGGCTGCATACAACGACGAACCGACATTCAACGACACAAAAATCGTAACGTCAATTTTCAAGGACGGCTTATCAAAGGACATCGGCAACAACTTCAAGAACTGTCTTGAGTTTAAGGACATCACCGTTGACAGTCTCAGCGCATACAAGGACGACTTCGACTTCATGGAGTTCTGCAAACTGGCTATCGACAACAGCGACGCTGTAATCGAGGCTGAGGAGAACGCTAATCCGGAGTTGCTGGCATACGCTGAGAGCAAGGGCTTGCCTATCCTTAAATATCCTGGAGAAAACTACACAGAGGCCTACAAGGAATTCTACGAGAAACTGTAGGGCTGACAATCAAAATCAATACATTTTGAATATGAAGCTAAAGTTTTTGGCGGGTTTAGCACTTGCCACTTTTATATTCACGTCATGCGACGATACCACTGGCGACATCGGCAGTGGTACGCTCATTGACGGCAGCGACGGCCTGAATATAGTCACAGATACCTTCGAGATAAAAACACGCTCAATCGTCGCCGACTCGGTTTTGGCAAGAACATACACCGGCTACATCGGCAAGGTGCGCGATCCGGAAACGGGCGCTTACCTCAGCAGCGACTTCATGACGCAGTTCTATCTGCCCGAAGGATTCGAGTTTCCTGAAAAGGACAGCATCAAGAGCCTCGTAAACGGCAAAATCGTTGCAGACTCTTGCGACATCCGACTCTACTACAAGGAGTATTACGGCGACTCGCTGGCACCGATGAAGCTCACGGCTTACGAGCTGTCGAAGCCTATACCGGAAAAGACGTACTACTCTAACTTCGATCCCGAGAAAGAAGGTTTCGTGAACAAGAGCAACGGTGTAAACAAGGTGTACACTCTCGTAGACCTTAATGTTGACGCTGCTACTCGCAACAGTTCCGACTACATCAAGTCGATACGCATACCGCTCGACGCTTCGTTCGGTACAGACATCATGCGCCACTTCTACGACAAAAAGGAGGACTTCAAGAACGCCTATACCTTTATTAATAAGGTTACACCAGGCTTCTACTTCAAGACTCGAAGCGGACTGGGAGCTATGGCACATGTATATCTCAGCCAGTTGAACGTATACTTCAAGCATAAGACGACCACTACAACCAAGGATGGCACAAAGAAAGACACCATCCTCGTCTCTACAGCTGCGTTCCCTGGTACAGAAGAAGTGCTGCAGACAACGAATATCATCAACGACAAGGCAGCCATCAAGCGACTCGCCGAAGATAACTCTTGCACTTACATAAAGTCGCCTGCAGGAATCTTTACAGAGATGACAATTCCGGTTGAGCAGATTATGAGAGGTCACGAGAACGACACAATCAATACTGCAAAGGTTAGTCTGTCGCGCATCAATTCAACTGTAAACAGCGATTATGCGCTCAATATCCCCACCACTCTGCTGATGATTCCGAAGGCTGAGATGTACTCGTTCTTCGAGAACAAGCAGGTAGCCAACTACAAGACATCGTTCCTTGCTACATACAGCAGCACGACGAACCAGTACACGTTCAACAACATCGGAAGTCTGGTACGCTACATGAACGAGAACAAGCAGAACAAGGATTGGGATAAGGTGGTTATCATTCCGGTCACTCCGACTTACAACACGTCAGGCGAAATGACAAACCTCACACACGATATGTCTATCTCAAGCACAAAACTGGTTGGCGGAAGCGAGAATCAGAATGGTGCCATCAACATCACTGTCATATACAGCAAATTCAAATAAGCAGATTTATGGCAGACAACTTTCTTGAACGCCAACGACGCGACTACGAGGAGCGCAAGCAACAGTGGCAGCGATCTACTAAGAAAGCTGCAAGCGTGTCAGAGATACTAAGAAAGGCGCGCGAGAAATTCAATAACGACTAATTTGAAGAAACATAATTCAATACCATAAGATTGAATGACGTTTAATTCAATAGCGAATAAAGACAAAGAGCCGTTCCATCATTATATGGAGCGGCTTTTTGTTTGTATAGACTATTACAAGAATGCTATAAACCGAGGCTTAACAGCTTTTAAAATAAATTATTCAGAAAAGTTTTGACGGAGAATTTATTTTGCTTAACTTTGCGGAATAACTAATAACTATAAAAACAAATAATTCTAACCTATTAAAACTTTATGGCAACAGAAAAAAGAAACCTCCTCAAAGGAGACTTTAGCAAGAAAAATGCCCTACTCTTTGCTTTAGCGGTTCTTGTCACAATTGTGCTATGGAACCTACCTACAAGCAGTTTCGGAATTGAAGGACTCACCGTTATCCAGCAACGCATTATCGCCGTGTTCGCACTGGCAACAATCCTGTGGGTAACAGAAGCCATTTCGCCTTGGGCAACATCCGTATCGCTTATCGGCTTGCTGCTGTTCACAACATCCGACAATGCGTTCCACTTCTTCCGTTCAGGCATTGAAAAGGAAGAACTGCTCGACCATAGCGCTCTTATGGCTACATTCGCCGACCCAATCATCATTCTCTTCCTCGGCGGTTTCATCCTCGCTATCGCAGCAACAAAGTCGGGACTTGACGTGCTTCTGGCACGCACTCTTCTTAAGCCTTTCGGCAACAAGAGCGAGAATGTGCTCCTCGGCTTTATCCTCATCACCGGCGTATTCTCAATGTTCGTCAGCAACACCGCTACAGCTGCGATGATGCTCACATTCCTTGCACCGGTTTTCAAAGCTCTCCCGCCAGAAGGCAAAGGACGCGTAGCTCTTACGCTGTCAATCCCCGTTGCTGCCAACATCGGCGGTATGGGAACACCTATCGGCACACCTCCTAACGCAATCGCGCTGAAATACCTAAACTCACCAACAGGCTTGAACCTCGGTATCGGTTTCGGCGAATGGATGATGTACATGCTTCCGCTTACAATCGTTTTGCTCCTTATCGGTTGGTTCTTGCTCAAGAAGTTCTTCCCGTTCAAGAAGAAGACCATCGAGCTTGAGATTGAAGGCGAAGTGCAGCACAACTGGCGCACAATGGTAGTTGCCGGAACATTCATCGTTACTGTATTGCTGTGGATCTGCGACCGCTGGACTGGTGTTGGTGCAAACACGGTAGCCATGGTGCCAATCGTAGTTTTCGCATTCACTGGCGTAATCAAAGCACGCGACTTGGAGGAAATCAACTGGAGCGTTATCTGGATGGTAGCCGGTGGTTTCGCACTCGGACTTGCCCTTAACGAGTCGGGTCTCGCAGAGAACGTAATCAAGAGCATTCCGTTCAGCTCATGGTCGCCGGTAGTTATCCTGCTTGCTTCAGGTATCATCTGCTACCTTCTCTCAAACTTCATCTCAAACACTGCAACGGCAGCACTCCTCGTGCCAATCCTTGCCGTTGTATGTAAGGGTATGGGCAACTCGCTTGAGAGCATCGGCGGCACACCTACCGTACTTATCGGTATCGCTGTAGCAGCATCTGTAGCAATGACTCTGCCTATCTCTACACCTCCAAATGCTATCGCCCACTCAACTGGTTTGGTAAAGCAGAACGAGATGATGAAGATCGGTCTGACAATGGGTATCATCGGTTTGGTACTTGGCTACTTATTGCTCTTCTTCCTCGGCGAGATGCACGCATGGCAATAGTACATGCATGTTAAATAGTGCGTGCAATAATATCATAAAACATATTATTGCACGCATAACAATATAAGGATATACAGAAAACACATGTCTTTTTCACAGGAAACACTTTACGCTATAGCATTAACACGCATTAGCTATTTCAATACAGCCACCTGCCTGCAGCTATACCGCAAGCTCGGTTCGGCAACAGCTATTATGGAGAACCGCAATAACATCAAGGACGTTATCAGCGACGCTTCACCACGCCTTATTAATGCGCTGAGCGATGTTTCCGAAGCCTTGCATCGTGCAGAGGCTGAATTAGAATTTGATAACGCGCATGCCATCCGTCCATTGACGATGGCATGCAACGATTATCCAGAACGAATGCGCAACTGCGACGATGCCCCAATCGTACTTTTCTATCGTGGCAATGCCGACCTCAACCAGCGTCGCATCGTGTCGGTTGTTGGCACACGCCATTGCACAGCCTACGGACAAGATATCATCAACAACTTCTGCCGGTCGCTTAAAGAGCTTTGCCCAGATGTGCTCATCGTGAGCGGTTTGGCGTATGGAGTGGATATCTGCGCACACCGTAACGCTCTGAAGAACGGGTTCGACACCGTAGGCGTATTGGCTCACGGCTTGGACATGCTTTATCCTTCCGCCCATCGTGACACAGCAAAAGAGATGCTCTCGCACGGCGGACTTCTGACGGAATTTCTTACGAACACAAACCCCGACAAGATGAACTTCGTGAGACGCAACCGCATCGTAGCAGGCATTTCCGACGCTACTATCGTAGTGGAGAGTGCGGCACGCGGCGGCAGTCTGATAACAGCCGACATCGCACAAAGCTACGCCCGCGACGTTTTCACCTTTCCAGGCAACGTGAATTCGCCATACAGCGAAGGTTGCAACAAACTCATACGCGACAACAAGGCAGCCTTGATAACCTGCGCCGAAGACTTTGTAAACGCAATGGGATGGGAGCAGGATAACAAAGTGAAGGCAGCTCGGGCTAAAGGCATCGAACGCCAACTGTTTCCCGAACTGACAGCCGAAGAAACGCGCATAGTAGAACTGCTGCAAAAGAACAACGACCTGCAACTGAACATCATCGCCGTGCAGACCGGACTGCCTATTGGCAGCATCTCAGCACTCTTGTTCAGCCTCGAATTGAAAGGTGTTATCAAGCTATACGCAGGAGGAGTGTACCATTTACTTGGCTAATATTAGAATTTTAGGTATAAAAATTTTGCACTTATTTCTAATTGTCGTAACTTTGCATAATACTCAAAGAAATAATATAACAATAAACAAATACGCAAATGCCAGAAATTTCAACACGAGGACTTGAAATGCCCGAATCGCCGATTCGCAAATTAGCGCCTTTGGCAGTTGACGCCAAAAAGCGTGGTGTGAAAGTCTACCACCTCAATATCGGACAGCCCGACCTGCCCACTCCACAAGTAGGACTCGACGCATTGAAGCACATCGACCGTAGTGTGCTCGAATATTCGCCGTCGCAGGGCTATCTCTCATACCGCGAGCGACTGACCGGTTATTACAAGCGCTTTAATATTAATGTGTCGGCAGACGACATCATCATTACAGCCGGTGGTTCTGAAGCGGTGCTTTTCGCGTTCATGTCGTGCCTTAACCCGGGCGACGAAATCATCATCCCTGAGCCAGCTTACGCCAACTATATGGCCTTTGCTATTTCGGCTGGCGCAAAGATCCGCACAATCGCCACAACCATAGAGGAAGGCTTCTCGCTGCCTAAGGTGGAGAAGTTCGAGGAACTCATCAACGAGCGCACACGTGCCATCCTGATTTGCAACCCGAACAACCCTACAGGCTATCTCTACACACGCCGCGAGATGAACCAGATTCGCGACTTGGTGAAGAAGTACGACCTTTATCTGTTCTCGGACGAGGTTTATCGTGAGTACATCTACACCGGTTCGCCTTACATCTCAGCCTGCCATCTTGAAGGAATCGAGGACAACGTGATACTTATCGACTCCGTTTCAAAGCGCTACAGCGAGTGCGGCATCCGCATCGGAGCATTGATTACGAAGAACCCGCAGGTGCGTGCAGCCGTAATGAAGCTGTGCCAGGCGCGCCTCTCTCCTCCTCTGCTTGGTCAGATAGTAGCCGAGGCATCGCTTGATGCGCCCGAGGAATACTACCGCGACGTTTACGAGGAATACGTAGAGCGCCGCAAGTGTCTCATCGACGGTCTCAACCGCATACCGGGCGTTTACTCGCCGATACCTATGGGCGCCTTCTACACCGTAGCCAAGTTGCCGGTAGACGACAGCGAGAAGTTCTGCCGCTGGTGTCTTGAGGAGTTCCAGTACGAGGGCGAGACCGTCATGATGGCTCCTGCTGCAGGCTTCTACACCACACCGGGTGCAGGCATCAATCAGGTGCGCATCGCCTACGTGCTGAAGAAGGAAGACCTTGAGCGTGCGCTCATCGTTCTGCGCAAGGCTCTTGAGGCATATCCAGGCAGAGTGGACAGCAACGATTAATACATTCAGATTAATCGGAGCATCAAGAACATTCAGAAATAAATATATTTAGATATTAAGACTATAGAACATAAGAATTGAGGAGTTAAGAAGTTAAGCCCATTGTTTTTACGGCAGATACAACAAGCCATAACAACGGCTCAACTTCTTAGCTCCTTATTTTTTAACTACCAAACAGAAGACTATGAACTTTCCGCTTTTCGTAGCCCGCCGCATATACTCCAACCAGATAAGCGACCGCCAAAAGGTGTCGAAGCCCGCTATACGCATAGCCACGATGGGCGTAGCAATCGGACTGGCTGTGATGATTATCAGCGTGTGCGTAGTGCTTGGCTTCAAGCATACCATACGCGACAAGGTTGTAGGCTTCGGCAGTCATATACAGATAGCCAACTTCTATGCGTTGCAGACATCAGCCACCGACCAACCTATCGTTATCAACGACTCGATGGTAAATGTGCTGAAACACATTGACGGCGTGAGCCATGTGCAGCGTTTCGCCATGAAGCAAGGCATACTGAAGACCGACAACGACTTCCTTGGAGTTGCATTCAAGGGTGTTGACGAAGCCTTCGACACCACGTTCATCCACAGCAACATGGTTGAAGGCTACATACCGCAGTTCTCTGGTGAGAAGAGCGGCAACAAGATTCTCATATCGAAGTCGATGGCAGACAAGCTGCAGACAAAGTGCGGCGACCGCATCTTCGCCTACTTCATTGACGAGAACGGAGTGAGGGCGCGCCGCTTCACCATCACAGGCGTCTACCAGACCAACCTCTCGCAATACGACAACGCTATCTGCTTCTGCGACTTGTATACAGCCGTTAAGCTGAACAACTTCAGTCCCGGTCAGGTGTCGGGAGCCGAACTTACCGTAGCCGACTTCAGCAAGCTCGACGACACAGAGCACATCATCGTGAAGAAAGTGAACCGCACAATGGACTGCAACGGCGCCACCTACTCGTCGAAAACGATACGCGAGTTGTCGCCGCAGATATTCTCATGGCTCGACCTTCTCGACCTCAACGTGTGGATAATCCTCGCCATCATGACTGCCGTTGCGGTTGTCACAATGATATCCGGTCTGCTCATCATCATACTTGAGCGCACAACGATGATCGGCATACTCAAGGCGCTCGGTGCACGCAACAAGACGGTGCGCCACACGTTCCTTTGGTTCGCCGCCTTCATCATCGGCAAGGGTCTGCTTTGGGGCAACTTGTTGGGCTTGGGTCTCGTCATACTGCAACACTTCACCGGCTTTGCTAAGCTCGACCCCGCGACCTACTACGTCGACACCGTTCCGGTGGAGATAAACTGGCTGTTCGTCGTGGCGCTCAACGTAGCCACAATGTTTATAGCCATCGTGGTGCTCATTGCTCCGAGCTACCTCATCTCGCACATCCACCCCGCACGTTCAATGCGTTACGAATAATACACACGACGCAGACAATGCAATACGAATAACAATTCATTCACTAAAAAACGAAACACATAGAATATGGATATAAAGAAATCAGAATTCACGATATCGGCTGCCACCGTGAGCCAGTGTCCTAAAGACACAAAGCCCGAATTCGCGTTCATCGGACGCTCTAACGTAGGCAAGTCGAGTCTTATCAATATGCTCTGCAACCACAAGGGCCTTGCAAAGACATCTGCCACACCGGGCAAGACTCTGCTCATCAATCACTTCATCATCAACAACGACTGGTATCTGGTAGACCTTCCTGGCTACGGTTTCGCAAAGCGTTCGAAGACAGTGCAGAAGAAGCTCGACCAGATGATTACATCGTACATTCTGCAGCGCCAGCAACTGGTGAACACCTTCGTGCTCATCGACATCCGCCACGACCCGATGAAGATAGACACCGACTTCATCAACTGGCTCGGCGAGAGCTCGGTGCCCTTCTCCATCATCTTCACCAAGGCCGACAAGCTCGGACCTGTGCGTGCCAAGCAGAACGCAGCGAAGTGGATGAACTCGCTTAAGGAGCAGTGGGAGGAGCTGCCGCCCTACTTCATCACCAGTTCGGAGAAGAAAACCGGCCGTGACGAGGTGCTCGACTATATTGGAAACATACTGAACGAAATTAAAGACGCAGAATAAATGACTCCATTACTTGACGTTCAAAACATATCGAAAGCGTTCGGTGCGCACGTTCTGTTCGAGAACATCTCGTTCTCTATAGCCGAGGGCCAGCACGTAGGTCTGATAGCCAAGAACGGCACGGGCAAGTCTACACTGCTCTCGCTGCTCTCGGGCAAGGAGAGTGTCGACTCGGGCAGCATCATCTTCCGCCGCGACATCAAGGTTGGCTTTCTCGAACAGCAGCCAAAGTTCGACCCCGAAGAGTCGGTGCTCGACGCTTGCTTCAACCATCAGGGCGACCCCGACCGCATATTGAAGGCAAAGCAGATTCTGACGCAGCTGCACATCACCGACCTCACGCAGCCTATGGGACAGCTCAGCGGAGGACAGCAGAAGCGCATCGCGCTCGCCAACGTGCTCATCACCGAGCCCGTCCTGCTCATCCTCGACGAGCCTACAAACCACCTCGACCTCGAGATGATAGAATGGCTTGAGGGCTATCTGCAGCGCGGCAACAAGACGCTGCTCATGGTGACGCACGACCGCTACTTCCTCGACCGTGTCTGCAACATCATTCTCGAACTCGACAACCATACCGTCTATTCATACCGCGGCAACTTCCAGTACTACATGGAGAAGCGTCAGGAGCGCATCGACGCCACACGCGCCGAGATAGAGCGCGCCAACAACCTCTACCGCCGCGAACTCGAGTGGATGCGCCGCCAGCCGCAGGCACGCGGACACAAGGCACGCTACCGCGAGGAGGCGTTCTACGATCTCGAGAGCAAGGCGAAGCAGCGCATCGAGGAGCGACAGATGCGCCTGAAGTCGAAGAACGTGTACATCGGTTCGAAGATATTCGAGTGCCAGTACGTCTCGAAAGCGTTCGACGAGAAGGTGATACTGAAGGACTTCTACTACAACTTCCAGCGCTTCGAGAAGATGGGCATCGTGGGCAACAACGGCACGGGCAAGTCTACATTCATAAAGATGTTGATCGGCGAAGTGGCGCCCGACAGCGGACGCTTCGACGTGGGCGACACCGTACGCTTCGGCTACTTCTCGCAGGACGGAATGAAGTTCCGCGACGACCAGCGCGTCATTGACGTGATAGCCGACATCGCCGACTACATCGACTACGGCGGCGGCAAGCACATCACCGCAACGCAACTCCTGCAGCACTTCCTCTTCACGCCCGAACAGCAGTACGACTACGTCTACAAACTCTCCGGCGGCGAGCGTCGCAAGCTCTATCTGTGCACGGTGCTGATGCGCAACCCCAACTTCCTCGTGCTCGACGAGCCTACCAACGACCTCGACATACAGACGCTCGAGGTGCTCGAAGAGTATCTGCAAGACTTCCCCGGCTGCGTGATAATCGTGTCGCACGACCGCTTCTTCATGGACAAGATTGTAGACCACCTGCTCGTGTTCCGCGGCGAAGGCGAGATAAAGGACTTCCCCGGCAACTACACGCAGTTCCGCGAGTGGGAATCGTTGAAACCGAAGGAACAAGCCGACGAGAAGAACAACGCTTCCGATAACGAGAAGAAGGAGAAGCGCGAATTCGTAGGCGAACAACGCCGCAAGAAGACATACAAGGAGAAGTGCGAGTTCGAACGCCTTGAGAAGGAGATTGATGCGCTCGAAGAGGAGCAGAAGACCATCGAAGAGGCGCTATGCAGCGGCACCCTCTCCATCGACGAACTGACAGAGAAGAGCAAGCGTCTGCCACTCGTGAAGGACGAGCTGGAGGAGAAAGAGATGCGCTGGCTCGAACTTTCTGAAATCGACGGATAATCAGTAGGAGGCTACGGCATTCTTGCCGTAGCCATTTCATTTTTATTGGCATACTTTTTGCCAAGACGATATTTGCACGTTTCAACCGCTCAGGAGTGCCCGAAAAATCAAAAACGAAATACGTTGTCGGTTTTTCGCGAGTTTTGAGCGTGCAGCCGTAAGCACATG
>ENA-UPWO01001329-UPWO01001329.1-human-gut-metagenome-genome-assembly--contig:-NODE-1329-length-10795-cov-20.502519_pt1 | contig 10795 bp, 9 predicted proteins | sample MGYA00250056_ERZ773388 | MGnify/ENA primary metagenome ERZ773388 (study PRJEB29103, sample SAMN06112004) | human gut metagenome | biome: human gut; feature: ankylosing spondylitis patient; material...
TCAAGGTGATGCGTGTGCTTTCCACCGTTGCAGGCACCAGCGCTCTGCAGCCCGCAACGGCGCTGAAAAGCAGCCTGTTGCCCTTCAAGGGTGCAAAGGCAGACGGCACCTACTATGCCGACATCGCCGATACCCTGAACGCAGGCAACACCGCGCCCTTTATCTATTCCGGCTGGGAAAACACCTTCGTGACCACCGGCCTTAAAATGCTGGACTTCATGAAGGGCAACGCCACCATGGAGGATGTCATCCGTCAGCTGGACGAGGATCAGGACAGTGTGGTGAACAACACCCCGGATGTCATCACTACCGTTACGGAGGAGCTTTCGCAGCAGGACTGCGCCATGCTGGTAGGCCGCTGCTTTGCACAGGCTACCGGCAGCGACCTTGCGCTGGTCTCGCTGAGCACATGGATCCCCGGCAACCCCACCGAGCAGAACCACCACGGCGTAGCCGCCAAGCTGTACGCCAAGGGCATTACGGATTACGACCTTTCGGTCATCCTGCCCACCGGCTGGAACCGCACCATCCAGACCGTCACCCTGACCGGGCAGCAGATCAGCGACCTGCTGGCTTCTGGCTACGATGCCTACGGCAACGGCAAGGGCTACCCCTATGTGCTGGTAAGCCCGGTGCAGCCGGAGGCGGGCAAGACCTATCAGGTTGCCATCTGCGGTGTGAGCGACCGGCTGGCTGCCGAAGCAACGGTGACAGACAGCGGCGTGGTGGGCATGGATGCCGCAAAAACCTTCTTTGGTGCTTACACCACCATCAGCCGGGCAGACACCGCATGGAGTTGAATAAAACGGACAGGAGATACTGGATGTGAACAACAAAATCTATAAAAAGCTGTTTGTGGGCTTCGGCTTTGTCAGCATCGTGTTGATCCTGACCCTTTTTGTCATGAGCCAGACCTACATCCAAAACCTTGTCTACCACGAGCGTCTGAGCCAGATGGAAGAGGTCACCCACCAGATGTTCCACAGTCTGGAGGATGTGATCGACAACCACTGGGACGAGGTGGATGTGCAGTGTAATTATTTATACAACACCCCGCTGGAGACTGTTACCGATCTCTACCGCTATCTGAAAAAGCTGTCGGAGCTTTCCAATTACCATGAAAAACAGATCGAACTGATCGCCGTGGATGCTGCCGGGCGTTATTATACCGAGTATGGCCGCACGGGTCTGCTGCGGGAAATGAACTATCTGGAAAACGCGCCGCAGCGGGTCAGCTATGTTTCCAATTCGCTGACCGTGGACGACTCCCGGATGGTGTTTCTGGAACAGCTCTCCACCCCCATCACACTGCAAAGCGGAGAGAAAGAGATCACCCTGCGCTACTTTGGTATTTCGCAGAGCATGACCCAGCTGAACGATTATTTCCGCTGCGACGCCTACGAAAATAACAACAGCGTCTATGTACTGGACAACAACGGTTTCAAGCTGTTCAACGCCAATGATACCGAGCTGTTGAAGGGGCACAACGTATACACCGTGCTCTCCCAGATGTCCTATCTGCACGGTTCTTCCTTTGCAGCAGCAAAGGAGCGGCTTGCCCGCACAGGCTCCTGTTATTCCAACGCTGTGCTGGACGGAACTGAGTATTACTACGCCCTGAAGCAGATGGAAAACGCCCAGTGGACGCTGGCGTTCCTTGTTCCAGCAGAATATGTGGCCGTGAATACGCAGAAGCTGGTCAATATCGTCATGGCCGTTATTGTAGGCTTTGCAACGGTGTTTTCGATCATGGCAGTCATTGCTGGCTGGTTCCTTTTGCGGGAAAAGCAGCAGCGGGAGCTGCAGGCTGAAAAAAAGACGAACCTCCGTCTGGAGCAGTATAACGTCCAGCTGACGCAGGCCAACGACGAGATGCGGCGGGCGCAGGATGCTGCCGCCGAGGCGCTGCAGTCCGCCGAGCGTGCCAGCAAAGCCAAGACAGACTTCCTCTCCAACATGAGCCACGATATCCGCACCCCCATGAACGCCATCATCGGCATCACCGCCCTGATGAAAAACGAGCTGCACGAGCCGGAAAAGCTTGCCGAGCATCTGGGCAAGCTGGAAAGCTCCGGTCAGCTGCTGCTGGGCATCATCAACAATATTCTGGATATGAGCCGCATCGAGAGCGGCAAGACCACCCTGCATGTGGAAAAAATGAACCTGCCCCAGCAGATCAGCCAGCTGGACAGCATCATCCGGCAGCAGGCAGGCCAGCGCAGTCAGACCTTTACGGTAAGCACCAATCTGCAGCACGAAAACGTGCTGGCCGACCCCAACCGTCTGAATCAGGTGCTGATGAACATCCTCTCCAATGCGGTCAAGTATACGCCCACCGGTGGGCACATCCGTTTGGAGGTGGAAGAGCTGCCCCGGAACGAGCACTACGCCCGGTACCGCTTCGTGGTGCAGGATGACGGCATCGGCATGAGCGCGGACTACCAAAAGACCCTCTTTGACCCCTTTACCCGTGAGGAGCGCTCCGGCACCAACAAGGTGCAGGGCACGGGTCTGGGTATGGCGATTACCAAAAGCGTCATAGACCTGATGGGCGGCTCCATCAGCGTAGAGAGTGCCACCGGTAAGGGCACCCGCTTTGAGGTGGTGCTGGAATTCCCCATTGACACCGAAGCGGACACGGTGCAAAAGGCGCAGGCGCTCCCGGAGGAAGAAGAGACCACTTCTCCCCTGTCCGGCATGAAGTTCCTCTGTGCCGAGGATAACGCCATCAACGCCGAGATTCTGCAAATGCTGCTGGAAACAAAAGGCGCAAGCTGCACCATCTGCCCCAACGGTCAGGAGATCGTGGATGCCTTTGCCAGCGTCAAGCCCGGCGATTACGACATGATTTTGATGGACGTGCAGATGCCGGTGATGGACGGCCTGGAAGCCACCCGCCGCATCCGCAGCGGCGAAAACCCGCTGGGACGCACCATCCCCATCCTTGCCATGACCGCCAACGCCTTCCTTGAGGATATGCAAAAGAGTAAGGAAGCCGGCATGGACGAACACCTGTCCAAGCCTGTGGACATCAGCGCACTGGAACAGGTGGTAAAGCGCTTCCGCGTTACCCCCCCCGAAAATAAATAGCGGTATACAGCGCTTTTGTCGCAAAGCGCCGCATAACCTTGCATAAAAAAACTGCTGCCCCTTTGCCCGGACGCTTTGGCATCCGGTACGGGGCAGCAGTTTTTTGCGTTATAGAAGGAGCATTCCCCTCAGATGGGCATGGTCTGGTAGAACCAGTCCGAAATGGCCTTGCGAGTGTCGGCGAAGAACTTTTTCACCGGGCAGGCGGCATCCCGTGCTTCCTGTTCCAGATCCGTGCCTGCGGGGAAGTTGCGGATGACGGTATACGCCACCGACTGCGGCGGCAGCGACATCATCACAGCCGGGTCGTGCACCACGCAGATCTGCTCGCCTACCGCAAGGGTAGCGGGGTCGGAGGTGGTCTTTTCGTCATGGTCCTGCCAGACGGTGCTGTCGGTAACGATCATCTGATAGGTTTCCTGCTCTTCCGCAGTCACCAGAATAGACTCCACCTTGCCTTCCACGGTGCGGCTGACACCCTCTACTACACCATAATAGTAGAGCTTCTTGGAAAACAGCGCCGAAGCAGAGGGCAGCACGCTGACGCTGAGCAGCAGCACCGCAAGCAGACAAAAGAGCGAGCGATAGGTCTTTTTCATAGAAAACCTCCATTTTTGATATTGCAGCGGAGCGCCCGGCGCTCCCGGATGCCTTATTTTACCATAACTACCGTCGGATTTCTATATCCGGGCTTAACCGGCCACGGAAAATCAACTTTTACACAAAAAGGACTGCCGTGCATAGCAGCGCACAGCAGTCCTTTTTATGCTTTTATCCGTTTACTTGCTGATGGAAAGGGTGCCGAATGCAGTCTCTTCAAAGTGGCTGCTGTACAGCTCCTGCATCAGCTTGATGAGCGAGAGGGTATCCTCTGCGCCGGCGGTCTCGTAGCAGGAGTGCATCGCCAGCTGCGGCAGACCGATGTCCACGCAATTCATGGACACCTGTGCCATCGCCAGATTGCCCAGCGTGCTGCCGCCCACCTTATCGGAGCGGTTTGCAAAGTATTGCAGCGGCACACCGGCGCGGGCAGCCAGCTCCCGGGCAGCGGCAACGCTCATGCCGTCGCTGGTGTACTTCTGACCTGCGTGGGTCTTGATGACCACGCCCTTGTTCATGTAGGTGCAGTTGTTCACATCGGTGTGCTCCGGGTGGTTGGGGTGCACGGCGTGGGCGTTGTCGGCGCTGACCATAAAGCTGGAAGCCACCGCGCGGTGGAAGTCCTCATCGTTGCCGCCAAGGCTCTGGGCAATGCGGTGCAGCACATCGTACAGGAAGGTAGAAGCTGCGCCCTGCTTGGTGCCGGAGCCGACTTCCTCGTTATCAAAGAAGGCCGCCACGCCGATGGAGCGGGCGTTCTTTGCGGTCAGCAGACCTTTCAGGATGCCGTAAACGCACTGCTGGTCGTCCAGACGGCCGCAGGAGATGAACTCCTCGTTGCAGCCCCAGACGGTGGCCTTTTCCCGCACATAGAGGAACAGGTCGCTGCCAAGGATCTGCTCCTCGGACACCTGCAGCTCCTCTGCGATCAGCTTTTTCAGCGCGCCCTCCTCGCAGGCACCGCCCAGCACGGGCAGCATATCCACCTGCTTGTTGAAGGAAGCCTTATCGTTGACCTCGCGGTTCATGTGGATGGCCACGCTGGGGATCATCAGCAGGTCGCGGTCCAGTGCCACCAGACGGGATACGATAGCGCCGTTCTCCTGCACCAGCACACGGCCCGCCACAGACAGCGGACGATCCATCCATGTGGCGCAGATCATGCCGCCGTAGCCCTCGGTGTTCAGCTTGGTGTAGTTCTGCCCCATGTGGATCTCGGCGTTCTCCTTGATGCGGAAGCAGGGAGAATCCGTATGGGCGGCAGCAACGTTGAAGCTGTAATTTTCCAGCTGGTCGCCCATGCGGAAGGCGATGATGCTGGAACCGTTGCGGCAGACAAAATAGTCCTTGCCGGGTTCCAGCGCCCACTTGCGGCTTTCCAGCAGCTCTGCAAAACCTGCTTTCAGCAGGATATCCCGCACAGCGGCGGTGGTGTGGTATGCGGTGGGGTTGCCGTCGATGAAGGACAGCATTTCACGGACTTCGGATGCGATCATAAAAATAAACCTCCTTGGGTGTATCTGAAAAGAGCCGGTCAGTGCTGACCGGCCCTTTTTAAGCATATTCAGGTTACTTTTTGGCAGCGGTCTGCTCGCGCTTTGCTAGGGCGGGCAGAATGAATCCCAGCACGGTCAGCACCACGGGGGTGATGACGTTCAGTGCAAAGGTAAAGGGGTCCTTGTCGTACATACCCAGCACGCAGCACACGGCAGTAACGGCAAAGCACCAGCCGCCGAAGAACTTGGCCACGGCCTGATTCTTGACAAAGCGGTACTCGGCAGGGATGGTATCGTAGGCGTTACGCAGGGCGATGTAGGCGGCAAACACCCACAGGTAGCGCATGGGCATACACACAGAGTTCAGCTTGGTCAGCTGGCGCAGAACGGCAGCAGCACCGGGCACGAAGGACTGTGCCAGAATGATGGAGCCGGACAGCACAGCCACCATCTTGATGCCGTTGCTGTGCACGCCGTGGGCGTTGACCTTGTGCAGAGCCTGCGGGATGAACTGCTTGGTGTGCTCGTTATCCAGCAGCATACGCAGCGGTGCATCGATGCTCAAGATCAGCACGGCAAGCTGGCTGATGACGTTGCACAGGGCGTAGATGATCATGAACAGATCGCCCACATGGTAGTACTGACCCAGCTTCTGGAAAGCCCAGTAGGAACTGTTGGCGACATAGGCGTTGAAGCTCTCTGCGCTGGCGTTGATGACGGCGGGGTCGAACATACGGCTCATGGCCAGCGTGCCCAGAATGGCGCAGGTGACCACCATGACGGCCAGCGCGATCATGCCGCGGGGGAAGCCCTTGCTGGGGTTCTCGACCTTATTGACGTAGGGAGAGATCTTCTCGCAGCCACCCACAGCGAACACCAGAATGGACAGAGAAGTAAAGTAGGTGACGTTGAAGTTGGGGATGAGGCTGCTGAAGCTCAGGTTTGCGTGGACGTACTCTGCCGTGGGGTTGATGGCCGGGGCAGCGAACATCATCACGATGTACAGCAGGGACATGACGAAGGTGCAGGTGCCTGCGGCAGTCAGCAGCTTTTTCAGAGGGTTCAGACCCAAGCTTGCAATGTAGCAGCCCAGCAGCAGGATGCAGAAGGTAGCCAGCTGGATGTAGCGGGTGGGGAAGGAATCGTAGGTCTCCGCATTGCGGAAAACTGCCCAGCTCAGCGCTTTCAAAAAGCCGCTGCCCTTGCTGGCGATGTAGGTAATGTGGCAGGCCCAGTAGGTCCAACCGGCGTAGTAGGCCAGCTTGGCGTTAGTGGTCTGGTGCAGCCAGGAGCTGACGCCGCCGCCCTCGTTTTTAAAGGCAGAGCCCAGCTCACCCACCATCAGCGCATAGGGGATGAAGTACAGGACAAACATAAAGATCCAGCTGAAGATGACCTGCGGACCGTTAAAGTACACAAAGCCGTTGGTAATGTTGCCGAAGCCCCAGACCGTAGAAAAGGCCATGAAGGCAAGGGTAAGCCACGAGATCTTTGTGGCTTTTTCTTTGTTAGACATGCGGACAATTCCTCTCTTTCTTTTCCACACAGGGCGGAAGTTCCTGTAAGAAGGCCGATGTTCCGCATACATTTCGCAATTTTTACCAAAAATACAGCAGTACTCGACCGATCACTTTGATAGTATAGCATAATTGCAGATTGTAGACAATCTGCAATTTCCATAAAATGATTGGTCAAAATTTAGACGGTCAGCCAAATTCCCCTTATTTTGCTGCTTCGTCCGCTGCCTGTACGGCGCTGTTCGCGCTGCGCATCCGCTCCATAGGCTCCATGTAGTGGGCGTAGACGGCGCGGCAGGCAACCTCGGTGTCGCCGCTTGCCAGCGCCTCGTACAGCTTGGTGTGGATGCCGTTTTGCCGCTGCGCCAGCGTCTCGTGGTTGGAGCCGCTGTTCGCCCCAACAAGCAGGTTGCCGTAGTTCAGGTCGTCCCAGAATTTCAGCAGTCTGGGCAGCCCCGCCCGCTGCACGATGACCGCATGGAAGCGGTTGTCGTTCTCCACGATCTGAGAAAGATCCCCCGGCCGGACATTGCGCATCTCCTCTAAGATGCCGCGCAGGGTGTGCAGATCCTCCTCCGGGAATTTGCAATCAAAATAGCGCAGCGCCGTCATTTCCAGATTTGCCCGCAGCAGATAGATCTCGTAGGCGTCCTCCGGCTTCACCCGGCGCACCGAGCAGCCCACATTGCGCGAATACTCGACCATGCCCTCCTGTTCCAGCTGCCGCAGCGCCTCCCGGATGGGTGCCCGGCTGGAGCCGAACTCCTCGGCCAGTTTCTGCTCGGCCAGCTTTGTGCCCGGCTGTAATTCCCCGGTAAGGATCTTGCTCCTGATGGCAGAGGTGATACTTTCCCGTAAAGTCTGAAAGGCAAATTCGCCCATGACTTTTACCCCCCCTTTTTTACTTCTATACGTTCTTTTTTGCCGCACGCAGTCCGCAGCCGCTGCCAGTGCAGCCGCAGGCCTGTATTGCGTGCGCCTTATAAGGATACCACGAAACGGTGGAAAAATAAAGTTTTCTGGCAAAAACAGGTACTTTCTCCCCTCTCCGTCATCGAAAGCCTGTACACAAAAAATGCCCCCGGAGGGCCTTGCAGCTCTCCGGGGGCATCCTATGTACGTTATGCCTTGGCGCACACGGCCGGCATTTACTCGATCTCGATCAGGTTCGGGTTCTCAGGCAGAGCCTTCGTCTGCTGAGGAGCGGGCAGCTCGATGTGCAGGACACCATCCTCGAACTTTGCGTGGATGTCCTCCTTCTTCACTTCGCCCACATAGAAGCTGCGGGCGCAGCTGCCGGAGAAGGTCTCGCGCCGCACATAACGGCCCTTGTTGTCCTTTTCATCGTTAGAGTGGCTGCGCACTGCCTGAATGGTCAGGTAGCCGTCGCTCAGATCCATCTGAACGTCCTCCTTCTTGCAGCCCGGCAGATCAACGTCTACTTCGTAGCCGTTGTCCGTCTGCTTGACATCGGTCTTCATCATGTTTGCGCCGCGCTTACCAAAGGTGTCGCGGGCTTCGCGGTTCATCGCACGCTCCAGTGCACCCTCGTTCCAGAACGGATCAAAGAGATCATCGAACAGGTTCTCATGAAAAACAGTCGGCATAAACATAAAACATACCTCCAATCCCGGCGTTCGGGTCGGGTATAAAATTACATTTTGAAGCTCCTCGCAAAGGGCTTTCCGGGGAGCCTTGCGGCTCTCCTTTTGCCCTTCCTCCTGAGCACGCCACTGTTATAACACGATTTTTTAGCACTGTCAAGTGTAGAGTGCTAAAATTCATAAAAGAATAATACTTTTGTCACAGCTTCTGCGATTTTATCAAAAATACTGCGCAGCAGCGCGTTTATCATACCGCAAGTGGAACAAGCGTTCCTTGGATATACCCCGCAAAATACGCAACACCTGTGCTTGCAGCAATGCAGACGCCCCACAAGGCCCATGCGGCAAGCTTTTTGCCGGTCAGCCTGTAAACGGCGTTCCAATACTCCATGTTGCACCATACAAGCGCCGCCGAGAACAAGACCGAGAACCACTGCGCACGGAAGGACAGTTCCATGCTGATAAGCAGATAGTTCGTCAGTGTATAAAACAGGCTTCTGCCCACGATTTCCGGCACACTTGAATGCTTTTGCTGCATATCGGTCACCCGTCTTTCCGTTCAAACCCCAGATACCGCGTGCCCTGAAAGCTCAGCTTTCCGGTGTCGCCTTCTACAAGCATTCCGTAGTCCGAACCATCTACTTCAAGTTCCATGCGGTCACCGCTTTCCACCTGAAAGGTCACATAATAGGTCGTGAACGTATGCGCCATCGTATTGTCCGTATGATGGCGGGAAACATTCATCCGCTTGGCCACCACAGTAGCCGGGACGGTAAGGCGCGGGGACGCATTATTTTTGCTCCATGTGCGCAGATTGCCCACTATGGTAAACAGGATCATGCCCAGCACCACCAGAAACACCAGCGGGAACAGGATGCTGAAAAATGCGTCAAACCCAGTATAAAACATATTACCCCTCCAAAATTTCTTCCAGCAGCTGCTTTACGTCCTCCAGAAAGGCGTCCTCGCCGAGGGTGTTCATTTTAAAGAACACCGCCTGACTGCCGCCCGCCGCAATGGCCGACAGCCGGATGGGTTCGTCCCCGTTCTGGAACAAGGTCAGCGTCAGGCTAAGACGGTTACCGCCCACCATGCTGTACCGCTCAAACACCCGCACACTGCACCGGGCGCTGCCGTCCTTGAAGTCGCTGCCGGCTTCCAGTTCTGCCGACCAGCTGCTGTCCGGGATGGCGCGTTCCAGCTTGCGGAGCAGGGTGTCGAAGTTCTGGTTGCGGATGGTCTTTTCAAAAATAGCCATAGCTTCCTCCTTTTGCAAAATGCAGTCCCTTTACTCTGAATACGAATGAGGGCGGGCAGCAATTGCAGCGCCCGCCCTTATTTTGCTGCGGTCAAGCTTTCTTTTTGCGCAGCTTGGGTGCAGTGGCATTGTAGCTCATGTCCAGCACCAGACGGAGCTTATCCTCCGGGGCGCTGCCGTCCAATGCGGCGGTAATCCAGTTTTCCTTGTTCATGTGGTAGGCAGGGTAAAAGCCCGGTTCTGCCCGCAGGGAGCCGATGAGGATGGGGTCACATTTCAGGTTCACGATATCCACCGGCTGCTGTCCGGGCAGACCCAGCTTACTTCTGGGCACGGTGGTGACCAGCGCAAACCACTTGCGGTTTGCCGCATGGCGGAACACCGCCGACTCCAGGGTGTCCATCCATGGGTAGTCCGGCTCTACGCTGTAAGTATCAAAAATGAGCTGTTCCAATCCCTTGCGGTCCATGGGCTCGCCCCCCTTTACGGCTGCTGTGCCAGCAGCTGCGCCAGCACATCCTCCGGGCGGGGGGTGTGGTTTTTGTATTTTGCCCGCAGCGGGGCGGCGGCGTTATCCATAATGTAGGGCACACCCACCACGTCCAGCATGGTCTCGTCATTGTAGTTATCGCCAAAGGCCATGACTTGTGCAGGGTCGATGCCAAGGGTGCGGCACACGCACTGCACCCCGATGCCCTTGTTGGCAAAGGTGGTGTCGATCCAGTACGGGCCCGCCACGGCACAGTTGGCCTGCTTCCAGCGGGGCACAAAGCGCTCTACATAGTTTTCCACGCCCTCGTGCAGGTACACTGACACCTTAGTGATGTCCTCCGGCACCTCGGCGGGGCTATGGATGATCTGGTAGTGGTTGCCCACAAACTGCACCCGCTGCAGCATCCCAAGGCCGCGCTCCATCAGGTAGGCAGTGTTCTGGCCGGAGAGCATCACCTCGCCCTGCCCGTCGCTGCGGGTCCACATATCGTTGGCGATTTCCTCTGCCAGCGCCCGGGGCATAGGGTTTTTAGCGATGCACTGTTCTTCCTGAAAAATAGTGCCGCCGTTTTCACAGATAAACACGCAGCAGTCCGCCACCGGTGCAAAGAGCTTGCGCAGGCTGGTATACTGCCGCCCGGAGGCCGGGCAGAACCAGATCCCCCGCTGATGCAGCGCCCGGATCTGGTCGAATATCTCGCCCTCCAGTTCCTTTTTGCCGTATTGCAGCAGCGTACC
>ENA-UPWO01001340-UPWO01001340.1-human-gut-metagenome-genome-assembly--contig:-NODE-1340-length-10757-cov-5.881273_pt1 | contig 10757 bp, 5 predicted proteins | sample MGYA00250056_ERZ773388 | MGnify/ENA primary metagenome ERZ773388 (study PRJEB29103, sample SAMN06112004) | human gut metagenome | biome: human gut; feature: ankylosing spondylitis patient; material...
ATCTACGTTACTGTTCATTACGTTCTCAGCGGGATAGCAGTGTATGAACAGCAACAATTCTTCTGATGTTGAAAGACGTTAACTGTCTGCAGTCAGATGTTATTTATTCAATAACTTTCAGCCATCCTTCCGGAGCCTGGATACGTCCCATCTGGATACCTGTTAATGTATCATAGAGCTTCTGAATTGTAGGACCCATCTTCTCCATTCCGCTTGGGAAGCAGATTTCCTTACCATGGTCGTTAATCTTACCAACAGGTGAGATAACTGCAGCTGTACCACAAAGACCACACTCTGCAAAATCCTTAACTTCATCAAAGAGAACTTCTCTTTCCTCAACCTCTAATCCAAGATATTCCTTAGCAACAACCATTAATGAACGGCGTGTGATTGATGGAAGAATTGAATTAGACTTTGGTGTTACGAACTTACCATCTTTAGTGATGAAAATGAAGTTAGCGCCACCAGTCTCCTCAACCTTAGTTCTTGTTGCTGGGTCAAGGTACATATTCTCTGCATATCCTTCTTCATGTGCTGTCATAATTGCATGTAAGCTCATTGCATAGTTAAGTCCAGCCTTGATATGTCCTGTTCCGTGTGGTGCTGCTCTATCAAAATCTGAAACCTTGATAGTAATAGGCTTAGCACCGCCCTTGAAGTAAGGACCTACTGGAGTTGTAAGTACTCTGAACTGATATTCATCAGCTGGTTTAACTCCGATAACCGGATTGCTTCCGAACATATATGGACGGACATAAAGTGTAGCACCTGAACCAAAAGGTGGTACCCATGCTGCATTAGCTTCTACTGTCTTAGCAACTGCCTCTACCCACTTATCTTCTGGGTAAACTGGCATCTCTAGTCTCTCACATGAATCTTTCATTCTTGCTGCATTCAGATCTGGGCGGAACATAACAATGTGACCATCCTCTGTTGTATAAGCTTTAAGACCTTCAAAACATGTCTGTGCATACTGAAGGACACCTGCGCACTCGTTAATGACAACCTTATCATCCTCTGTAAGTGTTCCGTTATCCCATGCGCCATCTTTGTAGTTGGCTACGAATCTCTTGTCAGTCTTGATGTAACCAAAGCCAAGGCTTGACCAATCAATATTCTTCTTTTCCATTGTTAGTACTTCCTTTCATCTAAAGATACCGATGTAAAAAATGTTTTACACGATTTTGAGCATATTTTACGCTCTTAAAAATGCCATGTCAACAATTTTACTCATCTCCAGTAATTTCTGTGTAATATTTAGCATAATCGTTTCTTTCTGCCTTAGTAAATGCGATAGCTGTTCTTGGATGCTGGTTAGTCTGACCAGTAAGCATGTACTGTACATCACATCCCCATACAACGCCTGATGTCTTAAGTGGAACCATATGCTTTTCAATAAACTTAAGAACCGGAACAATATTAAACTTAGGATTTCTTAAGAAACCTAACAATAATTCTGAATAACAGTTACCTGCGCCTCTTCCCATTCCGCTTACTGTTGCATCAAGAAGGCTTACGCCGATTGAACAAGCTTCAATTGTATTGGCAAATGCAAGCTGCTGGTTGTTATGTGCATGAATACCAACGCTCTTTCCATATTTCTCTGCTATCTTAATGTATTTGTCAGCAAGTCTTCTTATCTGCTCTGGGTATAATGAACCATAGCTGTCAACAAGATAGATGTACTGTGCCTTGCTCTGTGATGCAAGAAGCTCTAATGCAAGATCTAATTCATTCTCACCTGCTGTCGATATCGCCATGATGTTAACTGTAACCTCATATCCCATATCTGAACAGTAATTAGCCATCTCAATAGCTGCCGGAATTGTATTAATGTATGTTGCAACTCTCACCATATCAACAACTGACTCTGATTTAGGTGGAATATCTCTCTTCATATTAGTTCTTCCGACATCAGCCATAACTGATATCTTAAGTGGTGTATCATTCTCTCCAACAATAGCCCTGATGTCTTCTTCCTTACAGAACTTCCACTTTCCGAATTCTTTCTCATCAAATATATCCTTATCAGCCTTATATCCAAATTCCATATAATCAACGCCTGCTGCCACATTAGCTTCATAAAGGTCTTTAACAAACTCATCAGTGAATTCAAAATTATTCACAAGACCTCCATCTCTTAATGTACAGTCCATAACCTTGATATCTGGTCTGTATGAAGTCAAATTACCCCTGTTTTCTGCCATAACCTGTTTCCTCCTGTAAAATTTCTCCCTGGAATTGTACCCCTTTGGGATTATTCCCTCTTGAGATTGTTTCGCTTTAAACCGTTACGCTTTAAAGTGTTAAACTGTTTTGAATTATAACACATCTTTCGAGGTTGTCAACTGTTAATGTAAGATTTTCAGCTTTGGCCTACTAATCTTTCATAACACTTTGCTTTAGTAGGTCTTTTTCCTCATTCTTGCTTACATAAGCTGACATATCATGCGTAAAAGACCTACTAACTCACCTATCTCTGCCTGTTTAGTAGGTCAACTCCTGCTCTCCATCTCTTTTCCCTAGCTAATTCACCTACTAATCTTCCATTACACTTCATCCTAGTAGGTCTTCGCCTGATTCGCTCTTACATAAGCTGGCTTATCACTCTTAAAAAACCTACTAAACAAACCACTTCTGCCTGTTTAGTAGGTCTCTCCCCACACACCAAAAAATTTGCTTGGCATAGTACAACTACATATCACAACTGCACTGCTCATCCAAGCAATATGCCGCCTCACGACTTCACCATCAGTCTCTCAATAAACGCATCCATCAATGCATTAAGCCCCTTAAGGTATTCCTTAGCATTAGTGAATTTCTTTTTTGTTACAGTCCATATGAATGCAGGATTGGCGTCTACTCTCATCTGTATTGCACCGCCATACTCGTCAAGAAGCTTCTTTATAGCATCCGGGTCTAATTCAGCCTTAGGATAAACTGTCATCACCGTACGCCATACCGCAGTTCCTGATTCCTGATGTGTCACGCCGCCCTTTATCTCTATCATGCCAAGCTTATGTGCCTTTGACTTGATAAGCGCAATCATAAGCAGATTACCAGCGCATGATGGTACACTTCCGTATCTGTCTGATAACTCGTCCTTCATATCTGATAATTCATCCATGTTCTCAAGTGCAGCAATTCTCTTGTATATATCAAGCTTCTGATACTCACTCTTAATATATGTTGCCGGAATATAAGCATCCACATCAACATCTATTGTTGTCTCAAACTCATACTCATTCTTAATTCCTTTAAGATTGTTGACTGCCTGATTAAGCATTTTACAGTACAAGTCGTATCCTACAGCCGCCATGTGACCATGCTGGCTGTTTCCAAGCACATTTCCTGCGCCTCTGATTTCCAGATCCTTCATCGCAATCTTAAAGCCCGAACCGAAATCCGCAAATTCCCTGATTACGCTGAGTCGCTTCTCCGCTACCTCTGTCAGTACCTTATCTCTTCTGTACAGTAAAAATGCATACGCAGTCCTTGAGCTTCTGCCAACTCTTCCTCTTAGCTGATAAAGCTGAGAAAGTCCAAAACGATCTGCATCTTCAATTATCATTGTGTTGCAGTTGGATATATCCATACCTGTTTCGATTATAGTTGTAGACACCAACACATCTATCTCACCATTAACGAAATCACACATTATCTTCTCAAGCTCCCGTTTAGCCATCTGACCGTGGGCATATGCCACATTTGCATCAGGAACAAGCTCCTGAATGTGTGCAGCCGCCTCATCAATGCTTCTTACACGGTTGTATACATAGTATACCTGACCGTTTCTGGCAAGCTCTCTTGTGATTGCCTCTCGTATCATCTCATCATTATGCTCTGTAACGAAAGTCTGTATCGGAACACGGTCAACCGGAGGCTCCTCAAGTACACTCATATCCCTGATTCCCGCAAGGCTCATGTGAAGCGTTCTTGGAATCGGAGTGGCACTGAGCGTAAGTACATCAACATTATTCTTTAACTTCTTAATCTTCTCCTTGTGTGTAACACCAAAACGCTGTTCCTCATCAATAATAAGAAGTCCCAGATCCTTGAACACCACGTCTTTAGAAAGAAGCCTGTGTGTGCCTATTACAATGTCAACCATGCCCTTCTTAAGTTCCTCAATAGTCTCCTTATTCTGTGCTGAGGTTCTGAAGCTTGACAACTGGGCTACCGTAACCGGAAAGTCCTTCATTCTCTGTTCAAATGTGGTAAAATGCTGGCTTGCAAGTACTGTTGTCGGTACAAGATAAGCAACCTGCTTTCCTTCCTGAACTGCCTTAAATGCTGCTCTTATCGCAATCTCTGTCTTACCATAGCCTACATCTCCACATATAAGTCTGTCCATTACCCTGCGGCTTTCCATGTCATGCTTCGTGTCTTCTATCGCGTTTAACTGGTCTGTTGTCTCCTCATAAGGGAACATTTCCTCAAATTCCTGCTGCCATACCGTATCCGGTCCAAACTGGTATCCTTCTATTCTCTGTCTTGTGGCATACAGCTCAACAAGGTCTTTAGCCACTTCTTCAACGGCTGAATGAACCTTTGACTTGGTCTTTCCCCACTCTGAACCGCCAATCTTATTAAGCTTCGGCTTCTTCTCAACATCCGAACCGGCAAATTTCTGCAGACGGTCAAGCTGTGTTGCGAGCACATAAAGGTTGCTGTTATCTGCGTAAGATATCTTGATGTAATCCTTCTCAACACCTTCAACCTTAATCTTCTCAATGCCCTTGTACTGGCCTATACCGTAATTCTCATGAACAACATAATCGCCAATATTAAGTTCATTAAAGCCGGCAATATTCTTGCCGTCGTACTCCTTCTTCTTTACTTTCTTGCGTTTCTTCTCTGTAAATATGTCAGTCTCGGCAATACACACAAATCCCTGCAGCGGATACTCAAATCCTCTGTGAAGGCTTCCGTAAGTAACCATCACAAGTCCGCCTGCCATGGATTTATTGCTGTCCTCTGTATAGAAGCTCTCAATTCCAAGCCTTCCGAGGTCGTCAACAATTCTGTTAGCTCTTGTTCTTGAGCTGCATACAAGAAGAACTGCGTATTTACTGCGTTTGTACTTCCTTATGTCATCTGAAAGATATTCAAAGCTGTTATTATATGAACTGATGCTTCTTACTTCAATGTGCATTGAATAATCTATCCCAAAGAATTCAGGGGTGTATTCAAGTGTTGTCAGCACAAGCTGCTTATGTCCATTCATTGAAAGAACGGCTGTCTCCATATCCATAAACATATGTGTCTGGCTTGGAAGCACATAACCGCTTTCTAATCTGTTCTTCATACTCTCACTGTACTCATAGAAAGTCATGTCGCTGTGTTCCTTAAGCCTTACAGGTTCGTCCACGACAATAAGAGTATCTCCCTTAGGGAAATACTCTGCCAGGCTGCTCACTCTGTCTGCAAATGTATATATGAATTTGCTGTAATCTCCTGTCCTTAACGCGTCATCAAACATTCTGTTAAGATGATTGCCAGCCTCTATCTGTTCCTTAGTACGCTTTCTTTTATCTGCTCCGAACAGCTTCATCTGTTCGTCTTTTTCATGTCTGATTTTTTCAATCCCCTGCTCTATTTCATTCTCAGTAAAAAGGAACTCTGTTGCAGGAAATACTGTATAACTCTTATAGTTCTCAATCGAACGCTGACTGTCTGCATCAAACGCCCTTATTGAGTCTATCTCATCATCCCACAATTCAATTCTCACAGGTGCTTCATCTGTATATGAAAATATATCTATTATTCCGCCTCTTATGGCAAACTGTCCTTTGGCTTCAACCATTCCGAATCTCTCGAATCCCATAGCTGTAAGTTTCTTTGCCATATCCTCTACATCGAGTATGTCACCCTTCTTAAGGTTAATGACTGCCCTCTTAAATCTGTCGACTGGAAGAAGCATATCTGATATTCCATCTATGGTTGTCACAATTGTAAGCGGTCCGTCTGAAGCTTTCTCTGTTGATTTCTCCGTTCCAGATTTTACAATGTCCGATTTATTCAATCTGTCAATTATGGCTGCTATACATCTGATTCGCTCTCCGGCAATCTGTCGTCCCTGCACATCTGCGTTATAAAATATTACATCCTTCGCAGGATAATACATTACATTTCCGCCGTTAAAGAATCTGGCATCCTCCGCCATATCCCTTGCTTTCCCCTCGTCACTGGTTATAACAAGCTGGAAATTATAATTGCTGGCTATAGCACTTGAAAAATGCAGCTTCTGCGTGTCAATACAGCCGCTTACCATTACTGTTCTGCCACCATCTTTAGCAAGCTCTTTATTAAGTTGTTCCACACCGGCTGTATTATACACCGGCTCAAATATTGCTTTCATATTATACCACCAGTTATCCGTTATATTTATTCATACCACTTTCTATTCCATCTGTAAGTATGCATTCTACAGCTTCACATGCTTTCTTATTAGCCTCTCTTAATGTTGCATATTCATCTGTAGGAAATTTCCCAAGCACCCAGTCTGCAAGATCCCAGTTCTTAGGCTTGTCGCCCACTCCGAACTTTATTCTCTTGAACTTGTCACTTCCAAGATGTGCTATTATACTCTTGATTCCATTGTGTCCACCTGCACTTCCCTTTGCACGGAGTCTTAACTTTCCTACGTCAAGACTTATATCATCGAAGATAACAATAAAATCATCTATGTCACATTTGTAATAATCCATAACTTCTCTTATACACTCACCTGAATTATTCATATATGTCATAGGCTTAACGAGTATTACTTTCTGACCTGCTATTACGCCTTTTCCGATAAGTCCTTTGTGCTTTGCTGTGTCCACACTGATATTATATTTATCTGCAAGCTCGTCTATTACTGAAAAGCCTGCATTATGTCTTGTTCCCATATATTCTTTGCCCGGATTACCAAGTCCCGCTATTATATACATAACATCCTCCTGATTAATTATCATATATTAGCAAGTATATAACATATTTCTTCTTTTGGCTATCTTAACGCATCATCTGTAACCTGACAGGTTAAGACAACCTTATCTTTATCCAAAAAATCCCGCAAGTCATAACGACCGCGGGACTTTTTGTTATATTAAACAATTATTTAATTATAATTATTTAACAGATATTCTTCTTTTCTTTGATACAAATACAATTCCTGCTAATGCACAAAGTATTAATACTACATATAATGCAATTGGAGCTGTATCTCCAGTCTTTACAGTTTCACCTGTTGACTCTGTTGTTCCATTAACATTATTGTCTTTTCCTGTTTCTCCACCGTCTGCTACATCACCCTTTGATGAATCGTCATCCTTAGAGATAACTTCTTTATAATGAACTGGCTTCCATGTACCAAGAACTGTATCAACAGCAGAAACATTTTCTGAATCAATATAATTAACAACAGCATCTAATGTACTATTAGTGCAGCCTGTTGTCACAAATGCTTCACCCTTGTTTGTGTTATTGTACTCATTGAAGATTGCTGAAGCCTTCTCTCCATTAGACATTTCTGTCCAGCCTTCTGAGTCAATGTATCCATTAGTCTCACACTCAATAAATGATGCATTAGAGTTAGCACCCCATGTTCTGCCATACTTACCTAATACTGCTATATCACCATGTGCTCCATCTGTTGTAACCTCACAGTTTCTGAATACATATGGGCTTGTCTTAGGTGCAACAATGTAACCAATCTTTGCATTGTTATTTTCATCATTCTTATATGTCTTCCACTGTAACTTACAGTTATCAAATACAGCTGCAAACTCACCACAGATATAATCTACATTACCACCGATTGTACAACCGTTGAAATATGCGTGATATCCATAATTTGCTGAACCATTTCTACCAAGTGTATCCAGATCGGAAGAGCACACGTCTGAACTCCAGTCACATTCCTTTATCACGTATGCCGTCTTCTGCTTGAAAAAAAAAAAAAAAAAAAAATGGTGGACACCATCAAAATGATACATCTGCGCCTTCTGCTAATCTGTCTACTGAAAGATTTGAACCTGCAATATCTGTCTTCTCAGCCTCTGTTAAGTAATAGTTGTATGTATTCAAGAATGTTGTATTCTCTGCAACAAAATTATTACCTCTAACAATGAATACTCCACCCCAGAGACTTCCATTTCCTTCTTCAGATGAGTATCTGTCCATAGCAAGTGTCTTATTGTAAAGACCTGTTGCTGGATCTATTGAATAATACTTTGTTCCAACACCATAATACCATGAAATTGTATGTCCATTACCCTTAAGTGTTACATATGGTGCAGCCATAACTACCTGTTCAAATACATCAGATGTAAGGTTAATAGTTACTCTGCCTGCTTCGCCTTCTGGTCTGTTCTGCATACCAAGAATAGCATCTGAAGCTTCATTTAATGTATCATAATCGCCAGGAACATTAATCTCTGACTTGAATTCTGTCATAGGAACAACTGAAATTCCTGTAATATATGTTGTTGCACCAAAGTTAACAACAGCATCACCTTCAACTACTATCTCAAATGTATCTGTCTTAGATGTTGTACCAACTGATGTATAGCCCTTATCAGTTTCTGTACTATCGTACTTCTCCCCATTAACTGTAAAGTTGAATGCATAGTAAGTAGAAATAGCAACCTTAGCTTTTCCCTTTACTGGAATTGTAAGTGAAGAATCAGCTCTTGCTACTGTGTGAGGCTTTCCATTCTCTACTGCAATACTACCTGCTGTTGCAAGAGATGGAACTCTTGTATAGCTGTAATCTCTCTTAGATGCTGGATCATCCTTCTCTACATATACATCATTAACATTATCAACACCAGCCTTAACGGATGCTCTGTCATATGTTGTTGATCCATCCTTAGTCTCTACGCTTGTTGTATATTCTCCAGGCTTTACAGAAACCTTGTATGAATCTCCTGTTATTGTTGCTTCATTTACTGTTCCACTAGCATTATTAGTAAATACAAGCTTAGTTACATTAGATGCATCTGTACCTGTAATCTTACCTGTAAGTTCAACATCCGGAACATTATTAAGTGTGATTGTAACTGCATCACCTGTTACTGTAAATGTCTGTGAATCACCTACAAGTGGCTTAACACCGCCATCGTTAGAACTTACTCTGTATGTGTGTCCCTTAAGAAGCTTAAGAGATTTTGTTGTTGTGCTGAGAGATATCTTATCTCCACCTAACTGGTCATCTACTAATGATAACTTTAAACCACTACCAATTGTTGCATCAATATTATTTACAGTTACAGGAACTGTAATCTTCTCATCTGCAACATAGCTGTATCCAGCATAGAACATATTATTAGTCTTTCCTGTTGTTGACATAACATATGTCTTACCAGGAACAACTTTAAATGAATATGATGTTAATCCTGTTTCTGAATCAACATAGCCTTCCTTGGTTCCATCAGCATTGAAAGTATGTACTCTGAGGAATGAAGTTGAGTTATAGTAAACTGTCATCATACCCTTAGCTGCTGGTGTAAATGTAGCTAAACATCCATCACCCTCTCCTGGAAGATTAGGAATATTATTGGCATCAGCATGTCTCTTACCTGATGTATAAGCATCATGTTCAACACCATTAATTGTAACCTTCTTATCTGGCTTTACTGTATACTGAGTAATAACTCCGCCTACTGTCTGTCCACCTAATGTAAGTGTGCTGTCTCCGAACTTGTACTCACCAGTCTTAACAACACCATCTACAGCATGCTCGTCCATAACAAATGTAAAGTTTTCTACATTAGCTTCTGGCTCTGCAATATGCTTTACATCAATGCTTCCAAGATATCCATCAGCTGTTGCAACTAATTCTACATATCCTGCTGCACCTGAGTATTGATACTTGAATTCTGTAGTGCTGACTTCTGTTCCTTCAATTGTAGCCTGCTTCTCTTTATATGATCCAATTGTGATTTCACATGAACCCTTAACCGGAATCTTAACAACAGCTCCTGTGTTAAACTGTGCCCAGTCACTTCTTGTAGAATCAAACTTACCAGTTGTAGCATCAATAACTAAGCCATTAACTTCACCTGTAGTTTCCTGAATGAGCTTTCCGTTAGAACCCATTAATTCAGAACCTTTTCTGAAGTTCCATGTTCTGTCTCCGTTATCTTTTGATTCTACTAAAGTTAAATTCTTAATCTTCATCTCACCTGAATCACCGCTTGCAAGTGTATCTGGTGTAAGTAAAATATAACCATCCTCAAAAGCTGCTGATGAAACTGTTACTGTAGCTACTTTATCAGCATTGATATTAACAGCATTAGGAAGTTCCTCTCTACCTGCTGTATTCAGACAGATGATTGCATTCTCTCCGCTCTTATCGCCAACATAAACATATCTGTTATTGTTGTTACTAGAAAACTCAAGTGTAAGTGTAGCTGATGTTGCTGTTGGGTCAACAGGAACAGCAATAACAGCATCCTTTGTTTTCTGAGCTGATAATCCTGCTCCTTTAGTCTTAACATATGCTGTACCGGCAGCAACCTTTATTCTGCCAACCTCATCATCTTCTGCTAAAGTAAGTGAACTGCTTCCTGAGTATTTTGAAAAATCCCAGGTTGTTGTTCTTTCGTTATTCTCCCATGTACCAGCGTCTACTACGACCCCAGATTCAGCGGTCTTATCATCGGCTTTAGTATTAGTAATACTGCCTGGCACCTCATCATCTCCAAATACTATATAAGCCTCGCCTGCACCCATTCCAAACATCATCGAATCACCCCAGCACGATATTG
>ENA-UPWO01001341-UPWO01001341.1-human-gut-metagenome-genome-assembly--contig:-NODE-1341-length-10753-cov-8.958130_pt1 | contig 10753 bp, 14 predicted proteins | sample MGYA00250056_ERZ773388 | MGnify/ENA primary metagenome ERZ773388 (study PRJEB29103, sample SAMN06112004) | human gut metagenome | biome: human gut; feature: ankylosing spondylitis patient; material...
AACGTAACCATGGAAGTAGAACTGATCACCCCGATCGCTATCGAAAAAGGTCTGCGTTTCGCTATCCGTGAAGGCGGTCGTACCGTTGGCGCCGGCGTTGTTTCCGAAGTAGAAGAGAAATAATTTTCCGGCATAGTAATGCAAAATACAAGACCGGTCAGCTTATGGCCGGTCTTGATTTTTAAGACTGATTGTCAAAGAAACGCTTTAGAGTAACTAAGCACTGTTTGTGCAGAAAAAATTTGCGTCAGACGGATATTTATAGTTGACATAAAGTGTTAACTGTGTTACTCTATATTAGCGACAATTTGTGATTGGTTTTATTATTATGTACGTAAGCGAGGTGTAACTAAATGCGTAACCTGATTACTTTGGCTTGCACTGAGTGCAAACAGAGAAATTACCAAACCAACAAAAACAAAAAGAACGATCCTGATCGTATCGAGCTCAATAAATATTGCAAGTTCTGCAAAAAACACACTCTGCACAAAGAGACCAAATAATATTGGCTTGTGCGTAACCGGGTAGTAATAGCAAGGATGTGACAAGATGGCCGTTCCGGAAACTACAGACACTGAGAATAAGGGATTCAGCATTACAACCTTTCTTAGTGAAACTAAAGTAGAATTAAAAAAGGTTACCTGGCCTACCAAACAAGAGCTTATTGCTAACACTATAGTGGTAATTATTGCAGTTGTTTTGTGCGCAGCTCTAATCTGGATTATTGATTCCATCTTTAGTATGTTATTCCGCATGATTTTGCAATAATGAGCTTTAAAGCTTAAGTAAGGAGGGAAGGGGAAGCGTTGCTTTCCGTTTATTCATGGAAGAAGAAAAGCAAGGAAAACATTGGTATGTAATCCATACCTATTCTGGCTACGAAAATAAAGTGCGCGCAAACCTGGAACGAAAAGTTCATTCCTTGGGTATGGAAAATGAAATTTTCCGTATTGAAATACCTACGGAAAAAGAGGTTGAAATCACTTCGGATGGCAAGAAAAAAGTTGTTGAGCATAAAGTTTTCCCAGGCTATGTGCTGGTGGAAATGATTGTAAATGAGCGCAACTGGTATGCTGTCCGCAATACTGCAGGTGTAACTGGTTTCGTCGGTTCTGATTCTACCCATCCGACTCCGCTTACAGCTGAAGAAGTAAGGCAGATTATGCCTTCGATGGGTATGGATGTTGAAGCAACTGAAAAACCCGCAAAAATTGATTTTCAGTTACATCAGAGAGTCCGCATCAAGACTGCGCCCTTCATGGATTTTGAAGGCACAATCAGTGAAATCAACGAAGAAAAGGGTAAACTGAAGGTACTCGTTGATATCATGGGACGCGAAACTCCTGTTGAAATTGACTTTACACAAGTTGAAGAAATTGAGTAAGGAGGTGTAATTAAATGCCGAAAAAAGTCGTTAAAATGGTAAAATTACAGGTACCGGCTGCTAAAGCTACTCCGGCTCCTCCGGTAGGTCCTGCACTTGGCCAGGCTGGTGTTAACATCATGGCCTTCGTTAAGGAATTTAACGCACGTACCGAGAAACAAGTTGGCCTCATCATTCCTGTTGAGATCACTGTATTCGAAGATCGTTCCTTTACTTTCGTAACCAAAACCCCTCCGGCTGCAGTTCTGCTGAAAAAAGCTGCTGGTCTGGAAAAGGCTTCTGGTGAACCTAACAAAAAGAAAGTTGCTAAACTGGGTCGTGACAAAGTTCGCGAAATCGCAGAAAGCAAAATGCAAGACCTCAATGCTGCAAACGTTGAAGCTGCTATGAGAATGGTAGAAGGCACTGCACGTAGCATGGGTATTGTAATCGAAGACTAATTTTAAGTAGTCTTCTCAATTTAGTGGGAGGCAAAAGCCGCTTGTACCACATAGGAGGATTTTATAACAATGGGCAAAAAGTATGATGACGCTTTGAAATTAATCGAAGCTGACAAATTCTACTCTCCGAAAGAAGCAGTAGCTCTGGTTAAGAAAACCGCTGCTACCAAATTCGACAGCACTGTTGAAGTTGCTTTCCGTCTGGGTGTTAACCCTAAATACCCTGATCAGCAAGTTCGTGGTGCACTGGTTCTGCCGAACGGCACTGGTAAATCCAAGACTGTTATGGTTTTTGCTAAAGGCCCCAAAGTTGCAGAAGCAGAAGCTGCCGGCGCAGATTTCGTTGGCGGTGAAGAATATGTTGATAAAATCAAGAACGGCTGGATGGCATTTGACGTGTGCATCGCAACCCCTGATATGATGGGTCTTGTTGGTCGTCTTGGTAAAATCCTTGGCCCTCGTGGTTTAATGCCTAACCCGAAGGTTGGTACCGTTACCATGGACGTAACCCGTGCCGTTAAGGAATCCAAAGCTGGTAAAATCGAGTATCGTACCGATAAATCCGGCAACGTACAAGCTCCTATCGGTAAAGCATCCTTTACTGAAGAGCAACTGTTACAAAACTACATGACTTTGGCTGATACCCTGGTTAAGGTTAAACCGGCTGGTGCTAAAGGTCAGTACATGAAAACTATCACCATGTCCTGCACCATGGGCCCTGGCGTTAAAGTTGATGTCCTGAAAGCTAATAGCGACAAATAATTGTAGTTTTACTTAATTTTACTAAATCAGAAGATAATCGGGCCATAGACAGCAGGTGCCACGTGCGTAAGTTTTAACTACGCCTGCCGAGGCTGGAGCGTGAAGATATATTAGACCTTCCGACCTCCGGCTACGGCCGAGAGGTCTTTTTGATTTAATAAAAACATCAAAAAAAGGAGGTGCAATCTAAATGGCAGTTATTAGACCTGAAAAAGTAGCTAAAGTTGCTGAAATTCAAGAGTTGCTTTCTAACTCCAAATGCACTATTTTAGTTGACTTCTGCGGTTTAACTGTTGCTCAGGATACCGAGCTGCGTCGCAAAATGCGTGAAGCTGGCGTTCACTACAATGTAGTTAAGAACACTCTGCTGCGTATTGCTGCAGAACAAGCTGGTATTGAAGGTCTGGAACCTTCTCTGGAGAAAAACACCGCTATCGCTGTTTCCCCGGAAGATCCTGTTGCAGTTGCAAAAATCGTTTGCGAATTCGCAAAAGAAAACAAAGAACTGAAAGTTAAAGTTGGCGTTCTTGATGGCAAAGTTATCGGTGCTGACGAAATCAAAGCACTGGCTTCTCTGCCGCCGAAAGAAGTTCTTATTGCCAAGATGCTGGGCAGCATGAATGCTCCTATCAGCGGTTTTGTCAATGTACTTCAAGGTACTATCCGCAATGTCGTATACGTTCTGGAAGCTGTACGCAAACAAAAAGAGTCCGCTTAATTTGCGGCATGCTGCATAAGGCAGCTTAAAAAATAAAAACTTACTTATTATTGGAGGTAACTATAATGAATAAAGATCAAATCATCGAAGCTATTGAATCCATGACCGTACTCGAGCTGTCCGAACTGGTTAAAGCTCTGGAAGAAAAATTCGGCGTATCTGCAGCTGCTCCGGTAGCTGTTGCCGCTGCTCCGGCTGCTGGCGGCGAAGCTGCTGCAGCTGAAAAAACTGAATTCGACGTAATCCTGACTTCCGCTGGCGCTTCCAAAATCGGCGTAATCAAAGCTGTTCGCGAAGCTACTGGCCTGGGCCTGAAAGAAGCTAAAGAGCTGGTTGACGGCGCTCCGAAAGCTATCAAAGAAAAAATCTCCAAAGCTGACGCTGACGCTCTGAAAGAGAAACTGGAAGCTGCTGGCGCAACTGTAGAAGTTAAATAATCTTGCTGCTACGCTAGTAGCACAATAGATTGTTGATCCGTCTGCAATCCTGACTCCGATACACTATATATAGTGTGTCGGAGTTTTTTGATTTCGTGGATTGAGATCATTTTGGGATCATCTTTGACAAATCATATTATGTCGTTCAGTTTTTGCACTGTTTCATTGCGTTGAGCATCACTAATGTGAGTATATATGTCAAGAGTAGTTTGGATATTTGCATGACCAAGACGTTCGCTGATTTCTTTTACTGGCACCCCTAAGCTATATAATAGAGAAGCATTTGAATGTCTCAAATCATGTAGCCTAATGATTTTAATACCTGCTAGCTTAGCTGTAGAGCGAAGAGCTCGCCACATATTATACTTATTTAACATATAGAAGATTTGCTCATCATCTGTAATATCTAATCTATCTAAATATTGCTCAATAATTGACATTATTTTACTTGGCATAGGTATAAGTCTAATACTTTTTTTACTTTTAGGGGTTTGAATAATATTTTTTTGCTTTAAGCGTACTAACGTCTTGTTTACTCTTATATTATTCTGATTAAAATCTAGATCAGCTTTTGTCAAGGCTAGAAGCTCGCCAAGACGTAACCCGGAATAATATAGTAAATTAAATGCAACATACAATGGATAGGTATCTATATGTCGCTTTATTTGAGCTTTTTTTATAATATCTTCGTTAGTAAGTGTCATAAGAAACGTTTGGAAATCAGATTGTGCCCAATAGTTAAAATGATTGTTTCTAGCTTTCCCTATGCTGTCCAATAGTTTAGCAGGATTATCTTTTAAATCAAAATGCTTTTCTGCATATAGGAAAATTGATTTTAATAGATTGTTAACTGTATAAAGGTAAGTATCAGAATATGATGGCTGATGTAGAATTAACCTGTTTTGCCATTCGCACAACACCTTTATAGTTATATCTTCAACATCGAGATTTCCTAGAAATGGTAAGAAGTGTTTCGCTATTAAATAGCTTTTGTTTTCCAATGTTGTTATCTTGCGGCGTAATTGGCAATAGCCAATGTAGTCTTCTGTTAGTATTTTAAATTTAACTTTACAGCATTTAGAGTATTTGGTTTTATAGTTTAGCTCAAATTGATTTGCCTCGCGTTTACTTTTAAAGCCTCTTTTTGTCTTATGAATAGATTTTCCAAAGGCATCTTTGACACGAAACGATACGTACCACGTGTTATTATTATCCTTATAGACTGCCATGATTTACCATCACACCTCACTAACATCAAGCATTTTGAGCAGATAGCGCCTATTGATTTTGCCGCGAATCGTCAATTTGCCTGCTTTGGCAAGCTGTGCATTGCCCTCCCTGATGATTTTGTAAGCTGTCGGGCGCTTGACGCCAAGCATTTCAACAACATCGTTTGCACTTAACAGGTATTTTTCAGTTTCAATCATTTCTATCACTCCTTTTGCTCAGTTATATTGATTGTTACTGTTAATAGTATATCACTCAATGCTGCTGAGTACAATACTGAAATCAAAAAAAGTGGAGTTTTTACTCCACTTTTTATCAATATATCACTATTTATTTGTCGTTTGGCCTTTTATACCACGTATTTCTCAATTCATCACCATCTTGAAAGTCGTAGACCTGGTATAATGGTGGAATATATGTAGTAGATGGTACGGTATTTTCATTATCTTGGATTGTTCTTTCTGGGTTAAAGAGTATATAATTGAGCGCTTGGTCAATATACTCTAATTCTATGTCTACGTTTCTGAATCTAAAAGCAAAGGTTCCGGAGCTAAGCTTTTCTTTGATCTTACTGAAGGCTGTATTTAGTTGCTCTTTAATCTTGGTATTATCGTTCAGCAGATATGGATGCAGAGCTGTCAATGTATTGCGGTAGTGCATTAGAAAAACAATATTGGCTCTATCTTGCAAAGAAAAAAATTTGATCCTGTCCTCATAGTTCTGATAGTAATCAGGAGCATATTGGATGAAGCGCATATTTTTGCTTATGGGAAAATCACGAATAATTTCCTCGAATCTTGGCATCGTATTTTCAGTATAGGGAATCTTACTTTGCCTGAATAGCCAGGAAATCTCAATAGCAAAGATCTCGGATAGTTTGTTTAACTTATCAAGAGCAACGTAGCATTGACCTTTTTCAATCATTGTGATGTTGCCGTTCGTCTTCATACCTAACATGTTTGCCAGCATTGCAGTAGATATTCTGTGGGCAGGGCGCAAGATGCTAAAGCGCATCGAAAAGTCTTTTAAAAATGTCATAATGATACACCTCAACGTATAATTGCGACGATATGCGATTAGTATCAAGATGAATAGACCTAGTTTTATCACTCAATATCATTGTAACATATTATAGAAGATTTTTCGATACGATATTTTAGAATTTGCGTATTAAGTGTGAGGGAGCTAATTGTAATGGGAAAGTATGTCACATTTGTTTCACGATTTTATATAACAATCAGCTTGACTGATTTTTAAACCTAGTGTATAATAAGACCATGCAGTGATTGCGTTGGCTGCATATTCCACCCTTCGGGGGTGTGTGAGTTGAAATGAAAATCCGTCTGTGGCTGGTACAGTTGCAGGTTTTCAATTTGCTAATTTTTTCATCCTTCATTGAAGGATGCTGTGTTGGAATAAAATCAAAATTATATCTTAACGCAACAAAAAAATGAGTTTGGGATAAAACCAATCTCACAAATCAAAGAAGAGCAGGAATTGAGAAAATACTCAAATTCCTGCTCTTTTACTTATTATTTTGTAATAAGCTAGTAGAAATTTCCTGATTGTAAATCTCCAATAGTTTTCTGCTTAAAGGATGATTTTTGGAACAACTTCCAGATTGAAGCTATATATAAGTAGACTTGTGCTGTTAATGCATCTCAGCAACAGCCTCTTGTACTTGGCTTAAAATCTCCAAGTCCTTTTTATATTGTGTTCTTGTTCTGATATAACCAATGATATTCATAACAAGTCCAATAGGCGCAAATATCGTATAACCAATAACCCAACCGATAAAATATGCTACCGGACTTTTAACCATAGCTGTCGCATTATAAACCTGAGAACCGATAGACTGTGGTTTTTTGTTTCCACCAAGATTTATGATAATAGCTGCAATAAGGAAATATGCAAACATATCATATAAGCCATTGGCTTTGGTAAAATATTCAATTAAGCCCCATACGATAAACAGTGCACACAAACCAAGCTTAATTGCACGCTTTTTCAACCATTTCGACTCATAATCAACTATACTTTGCGCTTCATTCAGACTGCACCGTGGGCACATGGCTTGCCCTGTACCATTGGCTGTTCTAAACAACGCCTTTTCCTCACAGACGTGGCACATTGCTACACCACATTTTGCACAATTAACTACTGCTTCTTCTTCATGATGAACATAACACTTCATAAAAAGTCACAACCTTTCTTTTATTTACGCAGAAGATTTTCTACGTTAAAATACTCTTCAACCCAAACCATCGGGATTAAAATCTTATTTCCTATAGTAACTGCTGGAATCTCTTTTTTCTTAATCAAATCGTATATGGTATAAGGTGTAACAACATTATCACCAAGATATTCACAAAATTGCTTCACTGTTAAAAACCGTGGTTTGGGTTTCTTGATTCTGCTTTGTTCTTTTTCTTTCATACAATACATCTTCCTTTAATTTCATAAATCAATTTGGTTTTATTGGATATTTTTTCTTATTGTATCTGCTAGGGTATTTTGATATAATTAGAAAAAGTCTTTTTATATCGGTTCTTTTGATTCTGTTCATTATATTGTGTTCATTTAAAACGAACTTCATGATTATTATTATACTCGTATTCTTGTTTTTGTCAAGTTTTTTGGAGGTCCTTTTATGCATTTTAACGAAGCAAACGAATTTCACATCCATAGAGATAGTTTCGAAGAATGTGCTTACAATAATTTTCGTTACAATTTCAAGACTATTCGCCAAGCACATCATCTTACCTTAGCTGATATGGCAGATATTCTTTGCCTACGCAGTCGCTCAACCTTATCAGAGTTAGAAAATGGCAATCATAGAAAAATGCTGGCTATAGACAGTATGATGCAATTAAGTAAAGTCTTTGCAGTTTCTCTAGATTGGTTATTTGGCTATACAACAAATCCATACTGTGAACCACAAATAATGGATATAGAAGAAGCATTATTAGATATTTATACACGTTATGATCCATTAGGTTATATGGAAATACACGATGCAGAAGACATTGAAATCTGGCTGCCTAATGCATATCTTGATTATCAAACACGCAAGAAGACGTATTCATTACCTGTACGTGCCAATATTTGTTTTTTATTTCATTGCGTGATGCTTAACGAACTTTATGACTTATTGCCATCTAGTTTACGTACGGAAAGATTAGAGCGTAATCTTACGGAAAAACAAATCGCTTATGTCAATGAACAAAAATTAATGTATGAATCCTGCATTTTCAACTTAGTGCGCGGAACAGAAATTAACGATATCTATAAATATAAGCGGGGATGTTACTTTACTGATTTACAGCAAACGTACATAAACGAACAATCATTAACACGATTGCTTCAGGGGAAAGAAAATGCTGTTGTGGTATTCGATATTACTAAAGAAGCTGATTAGTGATACAAAGTACATTTTTGTTTTTATGTTCAAAGGCTGGGTTTTGTCCCAGCCTCTTTCTTTTTGCAATCGTATATTATTCTTAGTGTGGTATAATATACCTAACTAAAGAAAAAAATGTTAAATATAGTAAAGCCAAAAAATATAAGTATATAGCTTGAAATATAATATGAAGTGTCAGCTTGTGTATATGTTAAGTTGTATACTGGTTATAACTAAATTTCTATGTGGAGGTTTTATTGTGACTAATATCAAGAAAATAGATGTGCTTTGGGATGATAATCCCGTTGATATAAGCGCAGAGGCGAATTTCATCTGGAGTATTGCCAATAAGCTGCGTGGTACGTATATGCCGGATAAGTATGGTGATGTTATTATCCCTATGACGATTATCCGCCGTTTTGAGTGCGCTTTGGCAAAGACTAAGGTTGCTATTGTAGCAAAATACAATGAGAACCCTAATTACCCTGCTAAGGCTATGTACAGGCTTTCCGGCTACCAATTTTATAATGTCAGCGAGTTCACTTTGCAGGAGCTGTGCAACGATGCCGACCACATAACGGAAAACTTTAAGGCTTATATTCAGGGCTTTTCCGATAACATTAAGGATATTTTGAATAACCTCGACATGGAAACCCATATCAAGAAGATGGATGAAGGCGGTTGCCTGTTCAACACGGTCAAAGCCTTTTCCGAATAGGATTTGTCTGTTGAGAGCTTTGACAGCATTAAGATGGGTTATATCTTCGAGAATCTTATCGGCAGATTCTTCCAGAACGTAGATGCCGGTCAGTTTTACACCGGTCGTGATATTGTTAAGCTGGGCGTATCTTTGCTTGTTTCCGAAGGCTGCGACGATATTTTTGATGACCACAAGCTGATTACCATCTGTGACCAGGCAGCGGGAACCGGCGGTATGCTGAGCACGGCGTACAGCTATTTTAAGCATTATAATCCTACTGCTGATGTTAAGCTGTTCGGCGTGGAGTTTATGGGTGTTTCCTGGGCTGTTGGCATGGCGGAGATGCTGATTAAAGGTCAGGATGCGACGAACTTTGTGCATGCGGATTCCTTCAAAGAGGATCCTTCCGCTGATACCAAGATGCGCTTCGTGCTGATGAACCCTCCGTTTGGTACTCCCTGGAGTGGTAAGGACGCAAAGGCAGGACAGGAAGAAGCAGTAATTAATGAATATGCTAAGGAAAACAGCCGTTGGGGTGCAGGTTTGCCCGGTGGTGGTGATTCGCAGATGCTGTTTTTACAGTCCGCCATTGCGAAGCTTGATGAAAAGGTTGGGCGTGCTGCGATTATTGAAAACGGTTCGCCGCTTTTTACCGGTGGTACATCTTCCGGCGAAAGCCAGATTCGCCGTTGGCTACTGGAGAACGATTTGCTGGAAGCGATTATTGCTATGCCGACGGATTTATTTTACAACACTGGCATTGCCAGCTATTGGTGGATTATATCTAAAAACAAGCGCCCGGAGCGCAAGGGTTATGTGCAGCTCATAGATGCGACTAATATTTATCACAAGCTGCGTAAGCCTGTGGGCAACAAGAAAAACGAGTTCTCCCCCGAGGACAGAGCGCAGATTGCTAAGCTGTATACCGATTTTGACAAGGCTGACAGCGAGTACAGCAAGATTTTCAAGAACGAGGATTTTATGTACCGTGAGTATGCTGTTATGCAGCCTTTGCAGCGCAGCTATTCTATCACCGAGGCAAGCATTGAGCGTATGCTGCAGAAGGGTGCGCTGAAGGGCTTGTGGGATGAAGCTAAGGTTGCAGAATATGAGGAACAAGGCAATGCTTTGAGCGGTAAGGACGCAAACAAGCTGAAGGCCTTTTATGCTACGAAGCCTGCTTATGATGTTATTATGGAGAAGCTGCAGGCGCATATTGCTGATGAAAAATGGCTTTCGCCTAAAGCTTTTACGCCGGTGCTGCAAGCTGTTCTTGGCGATTTGGCTGATAAAAAACTCTTTGAGAAAATCATGGACGGACTTTCCGTTATGGATAAGACTGCGGAAATTCAGCGCGATAAAAAGGGCAACATTATCTACGACAAGGAAACCAAGGATACAGAGCTTGTGAAGTACACCGAGGATATTGAAACCTATATGGCGCGTGAGGTACTGCCGCATATTCCTGATGCCAAGTGGTTCTGGAAAGAGGATTTGACGAAGAAGAAGCCTGTAATCAAAACCGGTGCGGAAATTCCTTTTACCCGTTACTTCAGATCGGAAGAGCGTCGTGTAGGGAAAGAGTGTAGATCTCGGTGGTCGCCGTATCATTAAAAAAAGCAAGAGAATTAGTACTGGTGAGCAAAGTGGTTTTCTTATCACGGTGAACTACAAGAGGGGGGGAC
>ENA-UPWO01001346-UPWO01001346.1-human-gut-metagenome-genome-assembly--contig:-NODE-1346-length-10659-cov-9.464562_pt1 | contig 10659 bp, 10 predicted proteins | sample MGYA00250056_ERZ773388 | MGnify/ENA primary metagenome ERZ773388 (study PRJEB29103, sample SAMN06112004) | human gut metagenome | biome: human gut; feature: ankylosing spondylitis patient; material...
CCAGCGCAACCGCTTGGTCCGCCGCGTGGCAGGGCCGCTCTGACCTATAGAAAAGCTCTCCCGACGGGGAGAGCTGGCAATGCCGGAAGGCATTGACTGAGAGGGTTTGTATGATCTATTGCTTGACAGGAAAAATCATCAAGAAAAGCATGAACGCAGTGGTGCTCAGCTGCGGCGGCGTGGGCTACTACACTCAGTGCCCGGCCAGTGTGGCGGGGGCGCTGCCCGGCGTGGGCAAGGAGGCAACGCTCTACACCGTGATGAGCGTGACCGAAAACGACGTGAGCCTCTACGGCTTTGCCACCGAGGAGCAGCAGGCTTGCTTTGAAATGTTGACCGCCGTGTCCGGCGTGGGGCCGAAAGTCGGTCTTGCCATTCTGAGCGTGATGGAGCCGGACCGTGTGGCGCTGGCCATCTCGGCGGGCGACCACAAAGCGTTCAAGGCGGCATCCGGCGTGGGGCCGAAGCTGGCGCAGCGCATCGTGCTGGAACTGAAAGATAAGGTGGCCAAGGGCTTTGTGGACGGCATCTCGCTGGAGGATGTGGCCGGTGCTTCGGCCGACAGCCCGGCCTCGCAGGGCAGCGCGCAGGCCATTGCGGCGCTGGTATCGCTGGGCTACAGCCAGAGCGAAGCCGCGCTGGCCATTTCCAAGATCGACGCGACCTTGCCCGTGGAAGAGATCATCAAGCTGGCCTTGCGCGGCATGGCAGGCAGGAGGTAAACAATGCAGGACGAAACCGCGCTGTACGGCGCAAAAATGATGCAGCCCGGCATGACCGCTGCGGACAGCGAGGAAAACAACCTCCGCCCGCAGCATCTGGAGGACTACATCGGGCAGGAAAAAGTCAAGCAGAACCTGAAGATCTATCTGGAAGCCGCCAAGCGGCGCGGGGAGCCGGTGGACCACATCCTGCTCTATGGCCCGCCGGGCCTGGGCAAGACCACTCTGGCCGGGATCATCGCCAACGAGATGGGGGTGCAGATCCGCATCACCAGCGGCCCGGCCATCGAAAAGCCCGGCGACCTGGCCGCCCTGCTGACCAACCTGCAGGAGGGCGATGTGTTGTTCATCGACGAGATCCACCGCCTGTCCCGGCAGGTGGAAGAGGTGCTGTACCCGGCGCTGGAGGACTACGCGCTGGATATCATGATCGGCAAGGGCCCCAGCGCCCAGAGCATCCGCATCAACCTGCCCCGGTTCACGCTGGTGGGTGCCACCACCCGCGCGGGCCAGATCACCGGCCCGTTGCGGGACCGCTTCGGCGTGCTGCTCAAGCTGGAGCTGTACGGCCCGGACGAGCTGGCCCGCATCATCATGCGGTCGGCGGGCATCCTGGACCAGCCCATCACGCCGGAAGGTGCCTACGAGCTGGCCAAGTGCAGCCGGGGCACGCCCCGTGTGGCCAACCGCTTCCTCAAGCGCATCCGTGACTTTGCCACGGTGTTGGGGGACGGCGTCATTGACCGGGATGTGGCCCTGATGGGTCTCAAGCGCATGGACGTGGACGCTTTGGGTCTGGATGAGCTGGACCGCAGCGTGCTGCGTGCCATCATCGAGATGTACAACGGCGGCCCGGTGGGTCTGGAGACGCTGGCGGCGGCTCTGGGCGAAGAAGCCGTGACGCTGGAGGACCTGTGTGAGCCGTATCTGATGCAGATGGGCTTTCTGACCCGGACGCCCCGGGGCCGGTGCGTGACCCGCCTGGCCTACGAGCATCTGGGCATGAAAGCCCCGGAGTCCGGGGCACCGGAGGACAACGGCCAGCAGAGCCTGTTCTGATCCAACCATACGCAGGTGCCCGGCTCCGGGCACCGTGCTGTGATAAGTTCCCCGGAGGGGCGGGCAATGCGGAGGGGCACTGCCTGAAAGGGATTGCTTTTATCGAAAGTGAGGTATTTTTTATGGGTAAGTATTTTGGGACCGACGGTGTGCGCGGCGTGGCCGGTGCAGACCTGACCTGCGAACTGGCAATGAAGATCGGCCGCGGCGCGGCAGCGGTGCTCACCGGCAGCACCGGCCACCGCCCCCGCATCCTGATCGGCAAGGACACCCGCCAGTCCGGCGACATGCTGGAAGCTGCCCTGACCGCCGGTCTGTGCAGCGTGGGTGCGGACGTGGAGAGTCTGGGTGTGCTGCCCACCCCCGCCGTGGCCTATCTGGTGCGCAAGTACAACGCAGACGCCGGTGTGGTCATTTCGGCCTCCCACAACCCGATGGAGTTCAACGGCATCAAGATCTTTGCGGGCAGCGGCTACAAGCTGCCGGATGAGGTGGAAAACCAGATCGAGGCTTACATCGACAACGACTGTGCGGGCATCCAGCTGATGACCGGCGACGATGTGGGCCGCGTGTACCGCCGCGATGACGGCCTGCAGGACTATGTGGACCATCTGTACGAGTCCATCCACGGCGACCTGTCCGGCCTGAACATCTGCATCGACTGCGCCAACGGCGCTTCCGCCGTGGTGGCACAGAAGCTGTTCCCCCGGCTGGGCGCCAAGTGCACCTTCCTGGGCATCAGCCCGGACGGCGAGAACATCAACAAGGGCGTGGGCAGCACGCATCTGGACAATCTGGAAAAGGCCGTGGTGGCCGGCGGTTTTGACTGCGGCATCGCCTTTGACGGCGATGCCGACCGCTGCCTTGCCTGCGACGAGAAGGGCCGCGAGATGGACGGCGACAAGATCATTGCCCTGCTGGCCATGACCATGAAGGAGAAGGACCGTCTGGACGGTGACACGGCCGTTGTGACCGTGATGTCCAACCTGGGCTTCATCAAGTACATGGAGAGCCAGGGCATCCACACCGAAAAGACCGCTGTGGGCGACCGCTATGTGCTGGAGAACATGCGCGAGAACGGCTACGCCATCGGCGGTGAGCAGAGCGGCCATGTGATCCTGCTGCACCATGCCACCACCGGTGACGGCGAGCTGACCGCCGGCAAGCTGCTCAAGCTGCTGGCTGAGAGCGGCAAGAAGATGAGCGAGCTGAACGGCATCTATGAACAGTACCCCCAGGTGCTGGTGAATGTGACCGCCAATGCTGCCCAGAAGGCCGCCTACAAAGAGGACGAAGTGCTGGCCGGTTTCATTGAGAACGAGCAGCAGAAGCTGATGGGCATGGGCCGCGTGCTGGTGCGCGTGTCCGGCACCGAGCCCAAGCTCCGCGTGATGGTGGAGGGCCAGGATCTGGAGGCCATCCATCGCTGCGCCGACCGCATCGTGGAAAAAATCAACAAACGAATTCTGAAGCAGTAAAAGGAGAACGCTATGCGCCCTGCAGATACCTGGAAAGACTACGAACTGCTGGATGCCACCGACGGCAACCGTCTGGAGCGCTGGGGTGAGACGATCCTCATCCGGCCGGACCCGCAGGTGGTGTGGAAAACACCGAAGCAAAGCCCGCTGTGGGCCAAGGCGGATGCCGTATACCACCGCTCCAATCAGGGCGGCGGCGAGTGGGAGTACAAGCGCCGCCTGCCCGAAAAGTGGAAGATCCACTGCGGCGAAGGGGACGATCGGCTCACCCTCATTGTGAGCCCTACCGGCTTCAAGCACACCGGTGTGTTCCCGGAGCAGGCCGTCAACTGGGCCTGGTACCAGCAGAAGATCCGCGCCGCCGGTCGCCCGGTGAAGGTGCTGAACCTGTTCGGCTACACCGGCGGTGCCACGCTGGCCTGTGCCGCTGCCGGGGCCACCGTCTGCCATGTGGACGCCTCCAAGGGCATCGTGGCCTGGGGCAAGGACAACGCCGTGGCCAGCGGCATGGCCGACCGGCCCATTCGCTGGCTGGTGGACGACTGTGCCAAGTTCGTGGCCCGGGAAAAGCGCCGCGGCAACACCTATGACGGCATCATCATGGACCCGCCCAGCTACGGCCGCGGCCCCGGCGGCGAGATCTGGAAGCTGGAGGACTGCATCTACGACCTGATCAGCCAGTGCGAAGAGGTGCTGAGCGACAAGCCCCTCTTCTTTGCGGTCAACAGCTACACCACCGGCCTGTCTCCGGCGGTCATGGAATATATGCTCAAGACCACGCTGGTGCCCCGCTTTGGCGGCAAGACCAGCTGCGATGAGATCGGCCTGCCGGTGTCCGCCACCGGCGGCGTGGTGCCCTGCGGTGCCACGGCCATCTGGGAAGAATAAATAAGCCGAAACGATTGAAATGGCCTCCGCTTTGCTCTGGCCATATTCAGCGGAAAATAGATTTTTAATTTTGCGTTTGTCGCGGCCTGCGGGCCGCTCCAAACGCATTTTCACGGGAGGGGCCGCCCAAAGGCAGCCTTCCTGAAAAAATGAAGAAGATCCAAGAATGGGGTACAGCCCCTTTCGGAGGGGCGCACCACCAGAAAGAGAAAACAAATGAGTGAAACGATTTTAACAGCAGAAAACTTAAAGTTCCGCTATGACAGTGAACAGCCCGTTTATGCGCTGGACGGCGTATCGACAAGCGTGAAGCGCGGCGAGTTCGTGGCCGTGCTGGGTGCCAACGGCTGCGGCAAATCCACGCTGGCTAAGCACTTCAACGCCATTTTACTGCCGGAAAGCGGCAAGGTCTATGTGGAAGGCATGGACACCAGCGATGACAGCAAGCTCTACGACATCCGCCAGACGGTGGGCATGGTGTTCCAGAACCCGGACAACCAGATCGTGGCCACCGTGGTGGAAGAGGATGTGGCCTTTGCGCTGGAGAATCTGGGCGTGCCGCCGGACGAGATGCGCCGCCGAGTGGATGAGTCCATGAAGATGGCCGGCATCTACGAGTTCCGGGAGCGGGCACCCCACAACCTGTCCGGCGGCCAGAAGCAGCGCGTGGCCATTGCAGGCGTGGTGGCCATGCGGCCGGACTGCCTGATTTTGGATGAAGCCACCGCCATGCTGGATCCCCGGGGCCGGGAACAGGTGATGCAGACCATCCACCACCTGAACAAGAACATGGGCATCACCGTGGTGGCCATCACCCACTACATGGAAGAGGCCGCCCAGGCCGACCGGGTGCTGGTGATGAGCAAGGGCCATGTGGTGATGGAGGGCACCCCGAAAGAGGTGTTCAGCCAGACCGAGAAGGTGCGCGCGCTGCATCTGGATGTGCCGCAGGCCGCAGAGCTGCGGGACGAGCTGGTGAAGGCCGGCATCCCGATGCCGGAGGGCATCATCGACACCGGCGAGTGCGCACAGGCACTGTATGAGCTGCTGCAGTAAAGGGGGACAGACGAAATGGCAGATATCATCAAAGTAGAACATCTGAGCTACGTCTACAACCCCGGCATGCCCAATGCGGTCACCGCGCTGGATGACGTGAGCTTTACGGTGGAAGAGGGCGACTTTGTGGGCATCATCGGGGCTACCGGCTCCGGCAAGAGCACTCTCATCACTCATATGAACGGCCTGAACAAGCCCACCAGCGGTAAGATCTTGATCGACGGCCAGGACCTGTGGGCCGACCCGGAAAAGATCCGGGACTTCCGCTTCCTCACCGGTCTGGTATTCCAGTACCCGGAATACCAGCTGTTTGAGGAGACCTGCTATAAGGACATCGCCTTTGGCCCGAAGAACATGGGCCTGGACGAGGCGGAGATCGACCGCCGCGTGCACGAGGCCGCAGACTTTGTGGGTCTGGACCCGGCATTGCTGGAGCGCAGCCCCTTTGAGCTGTCCGGCGGCCAGAAGCGCCGGGTGGCCGTGGCAGGCGTCATGGCCATGCGGCCCCGCATCCTGGTGCTGGACGAGCCCGCCGCCGGTCTGGACCCGGAGGGCCGGGACGACATCCTCTCGGAAGTGAAGGAGTACCACAAAAAGACCGGCACCACCGTGCTGCTGGTGTCCCACAGCATGGAGGACATTGCCAAGTACGCCAACCGCGTGCTGGTGATGAGCAACAAAAAGATCGCCATGTACGACACGGTGGAAAAGGTCTTTGCCCGGGCTCCGGAGCTGCTGGGGCTGGGCCTGAGCGTGCCGCAGGTGACCAAGATCTTCCTCAAGCTGCGGGAAATGGGCGTGGATGTGCCAGCTGATGTGTACACCATCCCCTATGCCGTCAAGATGATCCTGGAGGCCAAGCGCCGCCGGGATGCCGGGGAGACCCTTGTGCTCCCGCGCGCAGACAAGCAGGAAGGGGGCGCTGACAAATGCTGAGAGATATCACCATCGGCCAGCACTTCCCGGGCACGAGCCTTGTGCACCGGTTCGACCCGCGCATGAAGCTGGTGCTGACCATCGTTTACATCGTGCTGCTGTTTGCGGCATCCAACCCGCTTGGGCTGACCCTTTCCATCCTGTTCCTTGCGCTGATGTACAAGGTGGCGCAGATCCCCTTCAAGATGATCCTCAAGAGCCTGAAGCCCATTCTGCCCATCGTGGTGTTCACAGCGGTGCTCAACCTGTTCTTTGTGTCGGGCGAGGGCGACCCGCTGGTAAAGCTGGGCTTTCTGACCATTTACGCCGAGGGCGTGCGCTACGCGGTGCTCATGGCCGTGCGTGTCATGGCACTGATCGCGGGCACCAGCCTGCTCACCTACACCACCAGCCCCATCGTGCTGACGGATGCCATTGAACAGCTGCTCAAGCCTTTGGGCAGGCTGCACTTCCCGGTGCACGAGCTGGCCATGATGATGAGCATTGCCCTGCGGTTCATCCCCACCCTGATCGAGGAGACCGACAAGATCATGAACGCCCAGAAGGCCCGCGGTGCCCAGCTGGACACCGGCAAGATGCTGGACCGGGTCAAGGCGCTGGTGCCGGTGCTCATCCCGCTGTTCATCTCGGCCTTCCGCCGTGCCGACGAGCTGGCCATGGCCATGGAGTGCCGCTGCTACCGCGGCGGCGACGGCCGCACCCGGCTCAAGGTGCTGCGCTGCACAAAGCAGGACTACATCGACCTGGCGTTCTGCATCGTCTGCTTTGCGGTGATCCTGTCGTCCCGGTGGGTGTTCCCGAATTTTTAAAGGAGCATGACGCTCCGCTGGGCCAGAGGACAAGAGGGGCGTTTCGACGCGCCCCTCTCATCCTCTGGACTCCACTTACCCCTGACGAGAAAGGGGCTGCCCGCCCCTTTCAGACCCCAAAGCTGAAGTCAGAACGCAAAAAGCTGGCGCTGCGCCAGTCGGCGCTGTCGCCGGACGCTTTTTGCGTTCTTCCGATTTAAAACCATGAAACGGGAAAGCAGCGTTTATCCATGAACTTTTTACTGACCCTTGCCTACGATGGCACGAATTACTGCGGGTTTCAGGTGCAGCCCAACGGGCGCAGCGTAGCGGCCGTGTTTCAGGATGCGCTGGAAGCCGTGCTGGGTACCCGGTCGGACATCAAGGGCTGCAGCCGCACGGATGCCGGGGTGCACGCGCTGGGCTTTATGCTCAACTTCCACGCCGATACCCGCATCCCGCCGGAAAAGCTGCCGCTGGCGCTGAACCAGCACCTGCCGCCGGACATCCGGGTGCTGGCTGCGCGGGTGGTGCCGGAGGACTTCCACGCCCGGTACGCGGCCCACACCAAGACCTATCTGTACCGCATCCACAACCACCCCATCGACTCGCCCTTTGACGCGGCCTACTACACCCGGATGCCGAAGCATCTGGACGAAGTGCGGATGCAGGCGGCGGCGCAGCAGTTCGTGGGCACCCACGATTTTCTGGCCCTGTGCGCGGCGGGGTCGTCCGCTGCAGCCCATGGCGACACGGTGCGCACCATCACCGACTGCCATGTCACCCGGCGGGGCGACGAGATCGACATTGAGGTGACGGCGGACGGCTACCTGTACAACATGGTGCGCATTCTGGCGGGCACCTTGTGTGAAGTGGGCGCGGGCCGGATGCAGCCGGAACAGATCCCGGGCATCCTGGCCGGCTGCGACCGCAGCCAGGCGGGGCCGACCCTGCCGGCAAAGGGGCTGTTCCTGAAATGTGTGGAATACCCGGATATGAAGGAGAACCATTCATGAGAAAGATTCATCGCGGCAGTTCCCCGGCAGAGGGCGAGCCGCTCTCGGCCGGACGGGTCGAGTATCTGGAAGCAGCGCGTCAGCGGGCACGCAGCCGTCGGCTGCGCCGCGGGGCCATCATCGTGGCGGTGCTCACGGTGCTGGTCCTGTTTGCCACCGGCGCGGTGGGCACCTCCATTGCCCGTGCCAAGGATCTGGTGGACAGTGTGCACATCACCCTGACCCCGAACACAGGCTGGCCGCAGCAGACCGGCATCACCGAGCCCACGGCGGTGGCAAAACTGTCCGGCGGCTTTGCGGAGATGGACACGGACACCTGTGTGGTGTACAGCTTTGGCGGTGCAAAGCTCAACAGCGTCCAGAGCGGCTATGCCCGCCCGGCGCTGGCAGCCGGAAAAAGCCGCTTTGTGCTGTACAACCGCTCCGGCAATGAGCTGCGGGTGGAGAGCCGCACCCAGAACCTGTACACCAAAACGCTGGACAGCAGCATCTACCTGTGCGCCGTGGCGGATGCCGGGCAGGTGGCCGTAGCCACCGACGACACCGACAGCGTGGCAAAGCTGACCGTGTACTCGTCCGCCATGGAACAGGTACTGAGCTGGAACCTGACCAGCGCCGAGGGCACCCCGCTGCGCATGGCCTTTTCACCGGACAGCCGCCGCATTGCGGTGGCGGCGGTGACTGCGAACGGCGGTCAGCTGACCACGAACCTCTATGTGCTGGCCCTTGCGCAGGGCGACCCGGTACAGCTGGGCACCGCCACCAGCGTGCCCCAGTGGCTGGGCTGGCTGAGCGGGGACAGCGTGCTGGCCCTTTATGAGGACCGGGCGGTGCTGTACGGTGCCAACGGCGGCGAGAAGGCCAGCTATGACTTCGGCGGCAGTACCCTTGTGGATGTGGACACCGAAAACGGCGGCGTGGCCCTGCTGCTGAGCGGCGGCCAGACCTGCACCGCCGTGCTGCTGGACAACAGCCTGGGCGTGCAGTACAGCGGCAATGTGCCGGCGGCCAGCCACATCCTCCGCGCAGCCGATGGCTTCTATTTGCTCACCGACAGCACGGTGGAATGCTTCAACAAGGCGGGGGAGTTCCAGTGGACCCAGCCGATGGATGCAAAGCCCCAGGCGGGTGTGCTCAATGGTCGGCAGCTGCTGGTGTTCAGCGGCAATACGGTGCAGCAGGTCACGGCACCGGAGCCGGACAGCTCCAGTGCGTCCTGAGACGCCTCTTTATCGCAGCGGCATGAGCCGAGTGCTAAAAAATAACAGGGAAAACAAGGTATGTTCAAGAATCCGTCATTTCTTTTTGATATCCTATGTACGGCGGCGTGGATCGCCCTGACCGTGCGGTATGCGCGCAAGGGCTTTCTGGCTTCCATGGTCCAGCTGCTGGGCAACGGCCTGAGCCTGTTGGGGGCCCATCAGCTATCCTCTGCCTGTGCAGGCTGGGTATTTGAGCACCTGCTGGCCGGTGGTTTCCGCACCCAGATCGCGGCCAGCCTGGCCGCAGGCGGCGTGGTGGACCTGACCGGCATTGCAGACAAGTACGCGGGGTTTCTGCCCCAGAGCTTCCGGGCGTCCATCGTGGCAGCCTGTGAGCGCTCCATCGGAGCGGTGCTGTCCGACAACGCCGTGGTGCTGGCCGACACCATCGTGGAAAAGGTGCTGCAGCCGCTGCTCATCCCGGTGATCATGCTGGTGCTGTTCTTTGTGTTCTACGCGCTGCTGCGGCTGCTGGTGAGCATGCTGGTCACGGTGCTGGGCCTTGTGAACAAGCTGCCGGTAGTCGGCACGGTGAACCGGGGCCTTGGCTGGCTGGTGGGCGGCGGCACCGCGCTGATGGACATCTATCTGGTGCTGTGTGTCGTGTGGGGCCTTGTGGTGATCACCGGCGGCAGCCTGAGTGTGCTGAATGACACCGTGATGAGCGGCAGTCTTTACTATAAAGTGTTTAATCTGTTCAACCCGTTCCTGTAACAGAGAGCGGGGAGAGAACAGCAAGGAGGAACTATGGTCTGTATTCGATGCCAGAAACGTCCGGCCATCATTTTCATCCAGCGGATGGTGGATGGCCAGATGAAGCAGGAGGGCTACTGCCTGCATTGTGCGCGGGAGCTGCACATCAAACCGGTGGACGATCTGATGAAGCAGTTCGGCATGTCGGATCAGGATCTGGACAACATGGAAAACCGGATGGAGAGCATGATGGAAGAGCTGGGCGATTCCAACCCGCTCTCCATGATGATGAACATGACCCAGGGCGGCGAGGATGCCCCCGACGAGGACGAAGATCTGATCCCCGGCAGCAATGCCACCTTCCCGCTGGGCTTTACCAGCAGTGAAAAACAGGACGGCGACAAAAAGGGCTCCGACCGCAAGAACGGCAAAAAGCCCCCCAAGCGCAAATTCCTGGATACCTATTGTGAGAACCTGACCCGCAAGGCGCGGGAAGGCAAACTGGATGATATCATCGGCCGTGACCGCGAGATCTACCGCACCATCCAGATCCTGAGCCGCCGCCAGAAGAACAACCCCTGCCTCATCGGCGAAGCCGGTGTGGGCAAGACCGCCATTGCCGAGGGCATTGCGGAGCGCATCGCAAAGGGAAATGTGCCCATCGGCCTGAAGGATAAAGAAATTTATCTGCTGGACCTCACCAGCCTTGTGGCAGGCACCCAGTTCCGCGGCCAGTTCGAGCAGCGGGTCAAGGGCCTGCT
>ENA-UPWO01001349-UPWO01001349.1-human-gut-metagenome-genome-assembly--contig:-NODE-1349-length-10635-cov-5.373650_pt1 | contig 10635 bp, 5 predicted proteins | sample MGYA00250056_ERZ773388 | MGnify/ENA primary metagenome ERZ773388 (study PRJEB29103, sample SAMN06112004) | human gut metagenome | biome: human gut; feature: ankylosing spondylitis patient; material...
GGTGACCACGTTCAGTTTGTGCGTGGTCGGCGCGCCCGGGTTCTCCCCGCTCTTTCTTTTTTTAATGATACGGCGACCACCGAGATCTACACTCTTTCCCTACACGACGCTCTTCCGATCTGGTGAAAGTATCGGCAGAAACAGTTTCCGGTATGGAAAATGCAAATTTTGATTTTGAGGATGGATTGACCGGATGGGACACAACCGGAACGGTCACGGAAGAAACTTCAGGTGCACAGGGAGGAAGCAAATATGTGCATCTGGAAGCAGGTGCTTCGATCACAACGACGATCAAAGATATCAGGCAGGGAAGTTACACACTTTCGGCATGGATCAGAGGAACAGCAGGGAAAAATGCTAAAGTTACGGTATCAGAAACCGGAGGACCGGATTCCGTTGCATTGCTTGATGCATATAAAAAAGCGGATACGTGGACTGAAACGGGACACCGGAATGTTCTGGTATACAATGGACAGGTGACCGTCACTGTTGAAGCAGGAGATAAAGCACTTGATCTGGATACCATGGAACTGGTTATGGATTCTGCAGATGACAATTCGCTTTCAAACTGGGGGTTTGAAGAAGGCGAGTCCGGATGGACAACAACCGGAAGTGCAGAGATTGCTTCCAAAAATAATGCAGATACCGGTGAAAAAGCAATGCGTTTAGGCGCAGACAGTGAAATTTCACAGAAGATTTCCGTAGAGCCGAATACAAAATATTCAGTAACGATGCGTGCAAAGGTAGATAAACAGGATACATTCCAGACGGAGAAAGTAAAAAGTACTTACCGTACGGATGCTTCCGGTAATTTGGGAATTATTGGAGAGAATGAAACACGCACAGAATTAGGTGACCGTGTAAATCTTGGTGTCAGAAGTACAGATGGTACGGTGTTAAGACAGGCACCATCCGGAACAGAGGGGTATGGGCTTGTGACGATCACCTTTGAGACCGGAGAAAATCAGACAGAAGTTGAGATATATGCAAATACGAAATATGATCAGACTTATAAAGATTCAGTGACTCTTTATACATCTGCCGGAACGAAACTGGCAGACGACTGGCAGGGAAATGGTTCTGATTATGCATATGTAGATAATTTTGATGTATTCCGTATCCAGAATGAAAATTATCTGCGTGGTGCAGATGTATCGTTCCTTCCGGCAGTCGAAGATCTGGATGAAAATATTTTGCAAATGGTGTACAGCAGGACTGCCTCAGAATTTTAGCAAACCATGGTGTAAACTCCATCACAAATATGCTGTTTGTACATGCTGGAAAAGCTGCACACTATACAGATTCGCTGGACACAGTATACTTAAATGAAGCATGGGGTGGATTATGGTTAGATGAGCAGGGCAATCCGCTGGAACTTAAGATGATCGCACCGGAGGATGAAGCTACGGCGTGGTTTGATAAGGAACATTCCTTAGAACTTGGAAAACGTGCGACTGCGCTTGGAATGAGTTACCTTCCGAGTTTTCATTACAGTGATACCTGGATGAGTAATGCGAAGGCATATACTCCGGAAGAGTGGCTGGATTCTGACTATGAAAACACTTATAAAAATACCGATCTCGCACATATGCAGACGATCGTATACAATTATGTTTATGATTTTATGAAATCATTGAAAGATAACAATGTAAATGTATGCGGTGTAAAACATGGAAATGAGCAGAATGGCGGTATTGTATGGCCGGTTGGAAAAGGATCAACATCACAGGGACATGCAAAACTGATCGCAGCATCCTATGCAGCAGCGGAAGATGCAATGCCGGGTGTGGCTGCTTATGTGCATACCAATAATGGCTATGATTCAAATCAGATGAAGACATTTTTTAAAGGGTTATTAAATAATGGAGCTCAATTTGATGGTATGGCATTTTCTCTGTACGGAGGAAGATCATCCGGCAATATTATTTCCATGGCAAATGCGATTTCTTCGGATACAGCCTTGCGTTATATGGATTATGTCAATGTTGAGACGGCATTTTCTTTCACCAGATATCAGGCTACTATGGATACGGCAACTTCGTCCATGGGACAGCCGGCATACTATAATGCATCGGCAAATGGTCAGTACAACTGGCTGCTTGATTATATGCAGGCAGCACTTGATACACCAAATGCTTACGGGCAGACCAGAGGTTTTTATTACTGGGAGGTCGATGAGATCCCGACACCTGGAATCGGTTCTTCGGCAGGAGCTTCCGGTGATATCAGCTGCCGTATCATGTTTAATAATGGCGATACCAGCATCCGGGAAATGGGAAGTACGAAAGACGGAAAAGTCGGTGACATGATGGACAGCATGTATGCTTACCTGATGCGTGGATGCCCGAAAAACAAATCCGCAGATATGATCACTCCGTTAAAGGATGCAGGAACCTATTCTGTTGATGTGACAGATCCGACGGGTATTACATTATCAAAAGACAGTATCACACTTGCTGTTGGTGAGCAGGAACGCTTACAGCCAACTGTTACACCGGCAGATAAAGTACTCTCTGACAGTAATATCACTTATACGTCATCAGCTCCTTCCGTTGCGAAAGTAACACAGGATGGCTTTGTATACGGAGTGTCTGCAGGAGATGCAAAGATCACAGCGTCTGTAAAAGGCGGTCATGGAGCAGCTGTAGATGTAAAAGTGACAGAGGCAGGAAAAGCAGAAGGAATTACCTTAAAAGCAGATGGAAAAGAGGTAACGGATAATAGTACAAAGAGTGCTGTTGTTCTGGATAAGATACAGCTTAATGCTGTTTTATCCGGCAGCAATGTAACGGATCAGACAGTTGTTTATACTTCATCAGATCCGGAGGTTGCTTCCTTTCTGGGAGAAACATGGCAGCAGGAAGAAAAAGGAAGCATGCGTCAGGAAACAGAAAAAACAGATACTGCGGTACAGTTGAATATGAAATCTGTTGGAACTACCGTTATTACGGCAAAGACTACGGACGGATCAAAGACAGTAAGTTTTACGTTAAATGTGAGCAAGGTGGATGCAACGTCTGTAACAATAGATAAAACAGAAGCTGAAATTGGATTTGGACGTACTTTACAGTTAAAGGCAACTGTGACACCAAAGAATACGACAAAATATAAATTACACTGGAAATCTGAAAATACTTCAGCCGCAACCGTGGATGAAAACGGACTGGTAAGTACAGTCGGAGTCGGTGATGCCGTGATCAAGGCGATATCCGATGACAACGAGGATATTTATGGAAGTTGTACAGTACATGTACTGCCGGTACAGGTGGAAGGTATTGCGTTAAGCAAGACAACACTTACATTACAGACAGGATCGAGTAAAAAGATCGATACGATCATTACTCCGTCAAATGCGGATAATAAAGAAGTGACATGGGAGAGTTCTGATGATTCGATCGCAAAAGTAGACGAAAACGGAAATGTTACCGGTGTGTCAGAGGGTGGTCCGGTTACTATCACAGCAACCACAAAAAATGGAGGTTATCAGGCAAGTTGTAAGGTGACGGTACAGAAAGATGCAATTCCAGTCAGTGGTGTGACATTAGATCAGGAGAATTATTATTTCTCATCTGATTACTTCTCAGATAAAAATGCATCTGAAGATGCACCGGTGATCCGAATGGAAGCAACGGTTCTTCCGGATACTGCAACCAATACGGATGTAACCTGGGAATCTGATACACCGGGTGTTGCAACGGTGGATGCTTATGGACAGGTCACGGCAGTGGCAGCAGGTGTTACAACGATCACGGCAAAAACAGCAGACGGTGGTCATGCAGCGACAGCAAAAGTTTACGTTCCTGCAGTGAGCGAGAGCTTTGACAATCGTGATGCAGGTGATAACTGGAGTATGGGAAAGAGTGTTACACTTGGAACACTGACAGCAGCAGTTACAGAGGATTCAGATGAAAATGCTTTCTTACAGATCACAGGAGGCGGTTCCGGTGACCGTGCACTGATGAAAAAATTCCAGAAAGCGGTAAAGAGCGATGAAGTGATCGTGGATTTTGACTGGAATGTCGGCAAAGTAAGCAGCGGTCCGGCTTATCTGACTGTGACGGACAGCAGTAATCATTGTTATTTTGGACTGCAGATTAACAGCAAGGGAGTTCTTTCTTATGGCAGCAGAGGAACAATGGAGACTGGAGGAGAACTTTCCGATACACAGGAATTTGGAACTGCATTTAACAAGACAAATACATGGTACCATGTGCATGCGATCATTGATATGGAAGCTGGAAAAACAACGCTGACACTTACATCGAAGGCAGATGCGAGTGTGACAGCTACAAAAGAAATTGCTTTTGTATCAGGAACTTCTTATACAAAAGATGTTGCAGCAATTCATTTTTATGGAAGAAGAAATGGTGGATCACTTTCCTGGAATCCGGCAGTGGATAATTTTAACATTTATCCTGCAGCAGTTGCTCCGGTGGAGATAAAGGCAGATAAAGATTCTGTAAAACTGATCCCGGTGGCAGGAACACGTGGTGTCAGTGAAAAAGTAGAAGCCTCTGTGGCTCCGGCATCGGCAGATCAGGAGATGTTATGGGAGTCAACGGACACAGATCTTGTAACAGTATCGCAGGATGGAACGATCCAGGCCGTAAATACATATGAAAAATTAGAAGATATCGTTACCGGAAGCTGTATGGTAAAAGTGTCTTCCGTAAAAGATCCTTCTATTTACAAAGAGATTGCGGTTACGATCAGCAACAACCCGAATGCATCAGAGTTTTTCTCAATCAAAGATGAGGATGGAAACGTTGTCTATGAGATGGGTACCGGAGGTCAGACAGTAAGCCTTGATACAGGCGATAAGAAACAATTCTTCCCGGTATTGACAGGCGGTGACGGTGAGAGTGATTATGCAGGTGTGGAATGGACATCTGATAATACAAAAGTGGCAGTGATCGATGCTGAGAGCGGCGTGCTGACTGCAAAAGGAGCAGGTACAGCAAATATCACACTGAAAGTTACAATGTATGCAGGTGATCCGCTGACTGGAACTTTTACAGTGAAAGTCGAAGGAGAGACACTTGCAGATACAACAATACTTGAAAATGCGATTTCGGATGCAAAGGCAGCAAAAGACCAGGCGGATGATTATTATACGGCAGAGAGCCTTGCGGCATATCAGAAAGCATTAGAGCAGGCAGAAAATATTTTAAAGAAATCTGAAGAAGAAAAATGGGATGCTGCAAAACAGAGTACGATCAACGAAGCAGCAGAGAATCTTAACAATGTGGTAGCCGGATTAGAGAAGAATACGATGATTACCGGAATTAAGATTTCAGGCGGTGATGATGCGTTAAATGTCAACAAACAGACAACGCTGACCGCAGCAATCTCGCCATCTACAGCAGAAGAGAAAGTTGTGTGGACTTCTGATGATCTTTCCGTTGCGGTCGTGGATAAAAACAGCGGTGTAGTAACGGCAGTGGGAGAGGGAACAGCTACGATCACTGCGGTAAGTGAGAGCCGGGGTGTATCTGCTCAGAAAAAGATTACGGTTACCAAAGATCTGACTTCTGCTTACGATGCGAACGGGATCAAAGTTACAGAAACAAATTCTGTAAGACCGGCAAAAAATGCATTTATCAATGCACGTACCATGAACTTAAATCCTGGAAACAGTGCATGGACAACAGGATCTGCTACAAAGGAGGGAGCGATCGCCATTGATTTTGGTTCTGATGTAAACATTGAAAATGTAAAGACCGGATTCTGGTCAAAATTAAAATATACACTGGACGTTTCAAAAGATGGTGAAAACTGGACGATAGTGATTGATCATTCTGAGGAAGCAGCGGGGGGTGATACAACAGCAAAAGAACCGTATACAGATGTTTTCCCGGAAAACACGGTGGCACGTCATATGCGGATCAATGTACTTGCAAATGATGGCGGTAAAAGCTGGATCGGTGTTACGGTATTACAGGTTAACGGTACCTATGTATCGGATGCAGCGATCGTGAAATCGATATCCTGTGATCCGGTAACGGTGGAGAATGTTTCTGAACTGACGAAAGATACTCTGCCGCAGACAGTTTCTGTAACGATGGCAGATGAAACTGTAATACAGGAAAAAGTAGAGTGGGAGGATTCTTTCTTAGATAAGGTTATAAAAGCTGATGAAGCTGGAAATTATCAGATTTACGGTACAGTACAGATTAACGGTGTAAATTATGATGTTGTATGTGAAGTAACAGTAAAAGATAAGACACCGGTCGCCGTTCCGGTTGATAAGACAGCATTAAATGCGCAGATTGCCAAAGCTGAAAAAATAAATGCATCAGACTATACAGAAGAAAGCTATAAAGTTTTTGCTGAGGCACTTGCAGCAGCAAAAGAGGTGGCAGCAAACGAAAAGGCAACGCAGGATGAGATTGATGCGGTTACAGAAAGATTAGCTGCAGCAGTCGGTAATCTGAAAGAAAAACCAGCGGATACAGAAAAACCAGCGGATACAGAAAAACCAGCGGATACAGAAAAACCGGCAGATACAGAAAAGCCAAGTGATACAGAAAAACCGGCAGATACAGAGAAACCGGCGGATACAGAGAAACCAGATAATACAAAGAAAAACGTGAAAGTACAGAAAATTACGATCACACCGGGACAGTATTCTCTGGCAGTTGGCAAAAAACTGACCCTGAAGGCAACCGTTGGCCCGAAGAAAGCGACAAATAAAAAAGTTGTATGGTCATCTTCGAATACGAAATATGCGACGGTAAACAGCAAAGGTGTTGTGACAGCAAAGAAAGCCGGAGCAGGAAAAACAGTTACGATCACGGCAAAAGCAGCGGATGGAAGCGGTGTTCGTGCCAAAGCCAAGATCAGGATCATGAAACATACAGTTATAAAGATCACATTACAGGCAAAAGCTAAAACAGTGAAAGCCGGTAAGAAGATAACTGTGTATGCAAGAGTAAAAACAAATGGAAAGAAAGCCAATTCAAAGATTGAATGGACTTCTTCAAACAACAAATATGCGACAGTAAACGGCAAAGGTGTTGTGACGGCAAAGAAAGCCGGAATTGGAAAAACAGTTACGATCACGGCAAAAGCAACCGATGGAAGTGGTAAGAAAGCAACCATAAAAATCAAGATCAAAAAATAAGTCAAAGAGACTGCGGTATGAAAAATGCCGCAGTTTTTCTTTTGAAAAAATATCTATGATTTGTCGGGAAAAATACTGTAAAATATAGTGTAGACAGTTATACTCTTATTCATTAACATAAATGAATAAGCAATGTTTTTTGCAGGCTGCCAGAGAATAAAGCCTGACATTAAAACCGGTATAAGTATGGAGGATGGACATATGGAACTGAATCATAATAAAGAAAAACTTGACAATTATAGAAAACGTGCGGCAGAATTGGTCGGTAAAATGACACTGGAAGAAAAAGTGGCACAGACCCTGTATCAGGCACCGGCGGTGGAACGGTTAAATATAAAGGCATATAACTGGTGGAACGAGGCACTGCATGGTGTGGCAAGAGCCGGCACAGCAACAGTATTTCCGCAGGCGATCGGTCTGGCTGCAACTTTTGACGAAGATCTGTTAGAACAGGTCGGGGATGCGGTGTCAACGGAGGCAAGAGCCAAATTTAATATGCAGCAGGAAGGAAAAGATACAGATATTTATAAAGGCCTGACTTTCTGGGCACCGAATGTCAATATTTTCCGCGATCCAAGATGGGGCAGGGGACATGAGACTTTTGGGGAAGATCCGTATCTGACCAGCCGTCTTGGAGTACGGTATATTGAAGGCTTACAGGGACATGATGAAAATTATTTAAAAGCGGCTGCATGTGCGAAACATTTTGCAGTTCACAGCGGACCGGAGGTGGTGCGTCATGAATTTGATGCCAAGGTGACGGAACAGGATTTAAGGGAAACATATCTGCCGGCATTTGAAGCATGTGTAAAAGAGAAGCAGTAATGGGGGCGTATAACCGGACAAATGGAGTTCCATGCTGTGGAAACAAACGTCTGCTGAACGATATTCTGCGAAAAGAATGGGGATTTTTGGGACATGTGACATCTGACTGCTGGGCAATCAGGGATTTTCATGAAGGACATCATGTTACAAGCACCGCAATCGAATCGGTTGCGATGGCAATGAATAATGGCTGTGACTTAAACTGCGGTACATTGTTTGGCTTTCTGGTTCAGGCGGTAAGACAGGGACTGGTCAAAGAAGAACGTTTAGATGAGGCTGTCACAAATCTTTTTACGGCAAGAATGAAACTGGGTGTGTTCGATAAAAAAGAAGAAAACCCATATGATAAAATTCCTTATCTTGCCGCAGACAGCAAAGAAATGAGAACTTTCAATGAAGCAGTAGCAAAACGCACGATTGTCCTGTTAAAAAATAAGGAGCATATATTACCGCTTGATAAAAATAAAATAAAAACGATCGGTGTGATCGGACCGAATGCAGACAGCAGACGTGCGTTAGTTGGCAATTATGAGGGAACTGCGTCACGTTACATTACTGTGTTAGAGGGAATTGAAGATTATGTCGGCGATGATGTGAGGGTGCTCTATTCAGAGGGATGTCATCTTTATAAGGATCGTACCAGCAATCTGGCACAGGAGAATGACCGCATGTCGGAAGTGCTTGGTGTATGTAAAGAGAGTGATGTGGTTATTGCAGTACTTGGGCTCGATGCAGGTATTGAGGGAGAAGAAGGAGATGCAGGCAATGAGTATGGCAGTGGTGACAAACCGGATCTGAATCTTCCGGGACTACAGGAGGAAATTTTAGAAGCAGCAGTATCCTGTGGCAAACCTGTTGTTTTAGTCCTGTTATCAGGAAGTGCGCTTGCGGTAAGCTGGGCGGATGAACATGTGGATGCGATCATACAGGGATGGTATCCGGGCGCAAGAGGCGGAGCGGCGATTGCAGATATTTTGTTTGGAGAAGCAAATCCGGAAGGAAAACTGCCGGTCACATTTTACCGTACCACGGAAGAACTGCCGGAGTTTGAAAACTATTCCATGAAGGGAAGAACTTACCGTTATATGAAACAGGAGGCATTATATCCGTTTGGCTATGGACTTTCCTATACGGAGTATACGTATCAGAATATCAGGTTTTTAGAGCAGAGACCAAAGACCTCTGATGGGGTAACAATCGGTGTGTCCGTAAAAAATACCGGAAAAATGGATGGTATCGAGACGGTACAGGTTTACGTGAAGGCAGAACATTCTGATATGCCATATGGACAATTGAAAAAGATCGTAAAACTTCCACTTCACGCAGGAGAAGAAAAAGAAATTCACATCCGCTTAGAACCGGAGGCGTTTATGCTGTATGATGAGAAAGGAAAGAAGATCCTGCCGTCTGGAAACTTCCGGATATTTGTCGGAGGTATGCAGCCGGATATGCGCAGCGAGAGGCTTGCCGGAAAAACGGTAAAAAGTCTGATACTGGAATAAAAATAGGAAAAAAATAGGATTGATTTTTGCCCCTGGTTGTACAATAATAAACTTAGTTGCGCAACTAAGCGCAAAAAAGCGAGGGATAAGAGTTTATGGATAAGGGGTCAGAAAAAAATATTACGATTGCGGATGTGGCAGAGGCACTTGGGGTATCAAAGACAACCATATCGCGTGCGATTTCCGGCAAAGGACGGATCGGTAAGGAAACGAGAGAACGTGTTTTAGCATATATAGAGGAGCATGACTATAAGCCAAATGTGATTGCGAAAGGGCTTGCACAGTCTAAGACTTATAATATCTGTGTTGCCATGCCGGGAGAGTATGATGTTGTGGATCTTACTTTCTTTCAGGAATGTCTGTTTGGCATACAGGAGATTGCTGGAAGCATGGAATACGACATCCTGCTTTCTATCTGCAGGACGAATGACATATCTTCTTTAGAACGTATCATTGCAAACCATAAAGTGGACGGCGTGATACTGATGCGTACTTTTGTGGAAGATGAACAGATTGATTTTTTGCAGACAAAAAATGTACCGTTTGTCACGATCGGAAGTACCAGTACCAATTATAAAGGTGTGATCCAGGTAGACCACAATCACAAGAGCGCATGCAAAGAACTTACATCGATCATATTGATGAAACAAATGGAAAAAATTGCGCTGATCGGCGGCAATGAGGAACATGTGGTCACACAGAGCCGTCTGCGGGGATTTCGCGAAGCATATGCAAAGATGGGAAAAGAGTTAGATGAGGACCTGATGTTTTTAAGCCAGGATAATCAGGTTTTGGTGGAAAAAGCAGTCAAGGAAGCGTTGAACCGGCAGGCAGACTGTATTCTATGTATGGATGATGCTGTCTGCAGCCGTGTTTTAAAAACACTCCGCCAGCAGCATGTCAAAGTACCGGAAGATGTCCGTGTGGCATCGTTTTATAACAGCATGGTACTTGAAAATAACGTACCGTCGATCACATCGCTGTCATTTGATGCGAAAGAACTTGGAATGGTAGCATGCAGAACACTGCTTGATCTGACGGAGGGACTTGAAGTAAAAGAACGCACATTACTTCCATATGAAGTGGTACTCAAAGAATCGACAAAGTAAATACAGACAGGAAAATCTATGGATAGATTGAAGTTATGAATTTGAAATGGGCGAAGCACAGGAAAATGAATGTGTT
>ENA-UPWO01001351-UPWO01001351.1-human-gut-metagenome-genome-assembly--contig:-NODE-1351-length-10623-cov-13.953632_pt1 | contig 10623 bp, 7 predicted proteins | sample MGYA00250056_ERZ773388 | MGnify/ENA primary metagenome ERZ773388 (study PRJEB29103, sample SAMN06112004) | human gut metagenome | biome: human gut; feature: ankylosing spondylitis patient; material...
GAAGAAGCAGCTTCGTATATCGATCCGAGACAGCAATAGGAGGGCAAAACCATGGAATTATTTGAAAGCTACGACAGAAGAATTGATAAGATCCTCGGCGTACTGAAAGAATACGGTATCGGCAGCGTTGAAGAATGTCGCGATATCTGTGCAGCTGCCGGCCTGGATCCCTATAAAATCGTCAAAGACGTACAGCCTATCGCCTTTGAACATGCCGGCTGGGCATACACCGTTGGCGCCGCTATCGCCATCAAGACCAATGCACGCACGGCTGTAGAAGCTGCGAAAGCTATCGGCATCGGCCTCCAGTCCTTCTGCATCCCTGGCTCTGTGGCTGAGGACCGCAAGGTGGGCCTGGGCCACGGCAATCTGGGCGCTATGCTGCTGCGGGATGAGACCAAGTGCTTCGCCTTCCTGGCGGGCCACGAGTCCTTCGCCGCCGCCGAGGGCGCCATCGGCATCGTCCGCAACGCCAACAAGGCCCGGAAGGAGCCCCTGCGGGTGATCCTGAACGGTCTGGGCAAGGACGCCGCCCAGATCATCAGCCGTATCAACGGCTTCACCTATGTCAAGACCGACTACGACTTCGCCACCGGCGAGCTGAAGGTCGTCGAGACCATTCCCTACTCCGACGGCGAGCGCGCTGCTGTCAAGTGCTACGGCGCCAACGATGTTCTGGAGGGTGTCGCCATCATGAAGGCCGAGGGTGTTGAGGTTTCCATCACCGGTAACTCCACCAACCCCACCCGCTTCCAGCATCTGGTCGCCGGTACCTACAAGAAGTGGGCTATCGAGAACGGCAAGAAGTACTTCTCCGTCGCTTCCGGCGGCGGCACGGGCCGTACCCTGCATCCCGATAACGTGGCCGCAGGCCCCGCAAGCTACGGCCTGACCGACTCTCTGGGCCGTGTGCACGGCGATGCTCAGTTTGCAGGTTCTTCTTCTGTGCCTGCACACGTTGAGATGATGGGCCTGATCGGCATGGGCAACAACCCGATGGTCGGCGCTACCGTCGCATGCGCTGTTGCTGCAGCTCAGGCTAACGCCTAAGTTTTTCCTAAGTTTCAGCGAGGGGAAGCTGCTTTCCGAATGAGCAGCTCCCCCTTTTTTGCTGATAGATGTCCGAACACAAGCAACCCGAATATGAGAAGGAAGAAACAATGAAAAAGAATCAGATCCGCAAGAGCGTGGCTGCGCTGGCCATGGCGGTCGTTGTGGGTGTCAGTCTGCTGGGCTACGGCTGCGGCAGCAAGTCCGCTTCCACCGCAGGCGGCGTGTCCGGCGATTTCACCGGCACTGCCAAGGGCATGGGCGGCGACGTTACCGTTACCCTGACGCTGGAAGACGGCAAGATCACCGGCTGCACCGCTGAGGGTAAGGACGAGACCCCCGGCATCGGTACGCTGGCACTGGAGCAGCTGCCCGCTCAGATCGCTGAGACCGGCAGCATCGCCGTGGACGGCGTGTCCACCGCGACCATCACCTCCAACGCCATCAAGGAGGCAGCAGCCGCTGCCCTGACTGCCGCCGGCCTGAACGCCGACGACTATAAGATCGAGGTCAAGGCTGACGAGACCAAGGCTGAGGATTCCACCGTTGACGCTGACGTTGTCATCGTGGGTGCAGGCGGCGCAGGCATGACCGCTGCCATCACCGCTGCTGCCGAGGGCAAGAGCGTTGTGATCGTGGAGAGCCAGGCCATGGTGGGCGGCAACTCTGTGCGCGCTACCGGCGGCATGAACGCCGGCAAGACCGTGTATCAGGATGAGAACGAGTTCGGCGAGTCTGCCGGTGTCGAAAAGACCCTGAAGACCGCTGCTGAAAAGTACGCTGACAACGAGACCATCACCGCTCTGGCAAAGACCGTCTCTGAGCAGTGGGCAGAGTACCAGAAGAACCCCACCGGCTACTTCGACTCTGTTGAGCTGATGGAGCTGGACACCATGATCGGCGGCAAGGGCATCAACGACCCTGCTCTGGTGGAGACCCTGTGCTCCAACTCTGCTGATGCCATCGACTGGCTGGACGAGCACGGCATCACCCTGCACAGCGTTTCCAGCTTTGGCGGTGCATCCGTCAAGCGCATCCATCGCCCTGTGGACGCAGAGGGCAAGACCGTTTCTGTCGGTTCCTACATGATCCCCCTGCTGGAGGAGAACTGTGAGAAGGCTGGCGTTCAGATCCTGCTGAACACCACCGCCAACGAGATCCTGACCGATGCGAACGGCGCTGCTGTGGGCATCAAGGCCACCGGTTCTACCGGCGAGACCGTCACTGTGAACGCCAAGGCTGTGGTGCTGACCACCGGCGGCTTCGGCGCAAATCTGGACATGGTTGTCGAGTACAAGCCTGAGCTGAAGGGCTTCATGACCACCAACGCTGCCGGCGCTCAGGGTCAGGGCATTGAGATGGCCACCGCCATCGGTGCTGGCACTGTGGATATGGACCAGATCCAGATCCACCCCACCGTTGAGGCCAACACCGCTGCCCTGATCACCGAGGGTCTGCGCGGCGACGGCGCTGTGCTGATCAACGCCGAGGGCAAGCGCTTCATCGACGAAGTGGGCACCCGTGACGTGGTCTCTGCTGCTGAGATCGCACAGACCGGCAGCTACAGCTGGCTGGTGGTCGATCAGGCTATGGTCGATGCTTCCAGCGTCATTCAGGGCTACATCAAGAAGGGCTACACCGTGACCGGCGAGACCTACGAGGAGCTGGGCAAGGCAATGGGCGTTGATGAGGCTGCTTTTGCCGAGACCATGAAGACTTGGAACGGCTATGTTGAGGCCAAGAATGACCCCGACTTTGGCCGCACCAGCTTTGCAAACCCGCTGGATACCGCTCCGTACTATGCAATCAAGGTCACTGCTGGTGTGCACCACACCATGGGCGGCCTGACCATCAACACCAACACCGAAGTCCTCAAGGAGGACGGCACTGTGATCCCCGGCCTGTTTGCAGCAGGTGAGGTCACTGGCGGTGTGCACGGTGCAAACCGTCTGGGCGGCAACGCTGTTGCAGACTTCACCGTGTTTGGCCGCATTGCAGGTAAGGCTGCCAGCGACTACGCTGCATGAGTACCCGCAAAGCACCTGAAAACGCTTCCGGCTCCAAAGGCCTGAAACCATGGATGAAGAACCTGATCTTTGCTGCAGTGATCCTTGTGCTGGCAGCAGCGCTGTATTTCGGCGTGCGCGCAGCACACAGCAGCAAGGGCAGCGGCCTGCAGGCCACCGTCGATTTTGGCGATGGCATCACCGAGACTCTGCCGCTGGATACAGACCACGATTACCTGTATGATGTGGGCAATTATGTCGTGCATCTGCAGGTAAAGGATGGTGCCATCGCGTTTTTGGACAGTCAGTGCCCGGACCATGTGTGCGAGCAATTCGGCTGGCTGGACAAGGACGGCGCATGGGCTGCATGCGTCCCTGCCGGGGTGTATGTGGTAGTGGAAACTACAGCTGAATAAAGATCGTGCTTCAAAAAAGAGGCAGTACCCTGCAAGAGCGGGGCACTGTCTCTTTTGTTTTGTCTGGAAGGCAAAAGAGGGCATGGTGTGAAAGTTGGGTAAAACTTTGACACAAATGCGTCAAAACAAAATTTAGACGCTTGTGTAATAGACGAAAATGCGATAAACTAACAATAAACTCTTTATCGCGCGCTTTTGCAAAGCCTGCGCCCGATACCGAAACCAGGGCATGCCCTGAAAGATACAGGAGGAAACAGCAAGCATGATCTTTAAAAAGAAGCAGGATGCTGCGGTACAGCAGACGGCTGCGGGTGAGGCAAAGCCCGCAGCGAAGGGCGGCAAAGCAGCAGCCTTTTTCCGCAAGAACTGGAAATGGATGGTGCCGGTGGTGTGCGTGGCCGTGCTGGGCGGATGGTTCATCCTGCGCCCGGACAAGGCACAGAACGCCAATACGGACATCAACTATGTGCAGGTCTCGCCGTCCAAGCGGGATGTGTCCAACACCCTCAGCGGAACCGGCACTCTGAACCCTGCCAATACGTATAATGTTAAGTCGCTGGTAGCGGGCAAGGTGTTGACCAGCAGCTTTGAGGAAGGGGACATCGTGGAGGAAGGCACCGTGCTGTACACGGTGGACTCCTCCGATGCCACCACCAAGGCGGAGCAGGCGTCCATTGCTCTGCAGCAGGCACAGCGCAGCTACGACAAGACGGCAGACCGCCAGTATGTCCGCGCCGAGGTGGCAGGTGTTGTGAGTGCCCTCAAGGTGGCCAAGGGCGACGAAGTGACCAGCGGTCAGGAAGTGGCGGTCATCCGTGACAGCTCCAAAATGGTGCTGCGGCTGGAGTTCCCGGCAGCAGATGCCGCCACCTTCTCGGTGGGCCAGAGCGCAGAGGTGACGCTGGACGGCACCTTTGAAATGCTGACCGGCACTGTGACCGCTGTGACCGGCACCGATGCCCTGAGCACCGGCAACCTGCTCACCCGCACCGTGACCATTGCTGTGCGCAATGCAGGCGGCCTGACCACTGCGCAGGCAGCAACGGCAACCATCAATGGCGTGAACTGCATTGCCGCCAAGTGCTTTGAGTATCAGGCGGAGCGCACCCTGACTGCCCTTGCCGCCGGTACCGTGACGGCCATCAATGTGCCGGAAGGCGGAGCCGTGAACAAGGACGATATCGTGCTGCAGATCAGCGGCGAGGACCTGACCGAGGCCATCCAGTCTGCCGCCGAGAGCCTGCGCAGCGCCGAGCTGAACATGGACAATCTGCAGGAGGCCATGAACAACTACACCATCACCTCGCCCATCAGCGGCACCATTATTGAAAAGAATGCTAAGGCCGGGGACGCGCTGTCCGCCGGCTCGGACCTGTGCACGATCTTTGACCTGAGCTATCTGGAGATGACCCTGAACGTGGACGAGCTGCAGGTCAGCAGCCTGTCGGTGGGTCAGAGCGTGCAGGTCACGGCGGATGCCGTGCCGGACAAGACCTATACCGGCGTTGTGACCCGTGTTTCCATGAAAGGTACCTCCAACGGCGGCACCACCACCTACCCGGTCAAGGTGCGCATTGATGAGACCGATGGCCTGCGCCCGGGCATGAACGCCAATGCTGAGATCGTGGTGGCACAGGCAAAGAATACCCTTACCGTGCCCAACGCTGCCATCGTGCGCGGCGGCTATGTGCTGGTCACGCAGGACTCCCCCAGCGCAGTCAACGCAGACCCGGGCATGATCGCGCCGGACGGCTATGTGTATGTGCCGGTCAAGACCGGCGTCAGCGATGACAACTACACCCAGATCGTCAGCGGGCTGACCGGCAATGACACGGTGGCTTACGACTCTGCCGCAGCAAGTACCGATACGTACTATGACGACGGCGGCTATTACGAGGCGGATGCAGAGGGCACCGAGGGCGAGGAAGGCGCCGATGCTGAGAACGGCATGGTCGATGAAGCAGAACCGGAAAATGGGACCGTACCGGCGGAAGAGCCTGTGGAAGCCGAGGAAAAGCAGGGCTCCGCAGAGGATGCCGTGAATCCGTCTCAGGCAGACGGCGTGGTCTATCTGGGCTGACACAGGAGGAATGCATGAGCGCTCTGATCGAGTTTGATGAGGTGTGCAAGTATTACCAGATGGGTGACACCACGGTAAAGGCTGCAGACCACATCACCATGAAAATCGAAAAAGGCGAGTTCGTGGCCATCGTGGGCCAGTCCGGCTCCGGCAAATCCACCTGCATGAACATCATCGGATGTCTGGATGTGCCCACCCACGGCACCTACCGCCTGAACGGAAAAGACGTTGGCCGGATGAGCCGCAACGAGCTGGCATCCGTCCGCAACGAGATGCTGGGTTTCATCTTCCAGCAGTACAACCTTTTGCCAAGGCTCAACCTGATGGAGAACGTGGAGGTGCCGCTGGTGTATGCGGGCATCGGCCGCGCCGAGCGCCACGCCCGGGCCAAAGAGGTGCTGGAGCAGGTGGGTCTGGGCGATAAGCTCAGGAACCGCCCCAACCAGCTTTCCGGCGGCCAGCAGCAGCGTGTTTCCATCGCTCGGGCGCTGGTGCGGAACCCGGCGGTCATTCTGGCCGACGAGCCTACCGGCGCACTGGACAGCCACACCGGCCGCGAAGTGCTGGGAATGCTGCAGCAGATGCACGATGAGGGCCACACCGTGGTGCTCATCACCCACGATAATTCCATTGCGGTGCAGGCAGACCGCATCATCCGTCTGGAGGACGGGCGGGTGGTCTACGATGGCGATGCCCATGCACCGGAAGCCATGGTGCAGCCCACGCTGCTGCCGGAAACGCCGGATGAGGAGGAGAAAGCATGATTATTGAAACCTTCCGTCAGGCCATCCAGAACGTGTGGAGCAACAAACTGCGCACCTTCCTTACCATGCTGGGCATCATCATCGGTGTTATGGCAGTCATCGTCATCGTGGGCTTGGGCAACGGCATGACCAAAAGCATGCGCGACAGCTTTTCGGCACTGGGTACCAACACCCTTTCGGTGCAGGTGTGGGGCAACGGCTCACGCACCGTTTCGGTGGAGGAAATGTACAAGCTGCCCACGGAGTACCCGGAGCTGATCCAGTCCATTTCGCCGCAGATCGATTTCAGCGGCAGCGGCACGCTGAAGATCGGCACTACCAGCTACCGCTGGTCCAACATCAGCGGCGTGGACGAGAACTATTCCGCCATGAAAAATTACCAGATCGCGCAGGGACGCGGCCTGCAGTACATGGATATGAAGGATAACAAGCATGTGTGCATCATCGGCGATTACCTCAACCGTGTGGCCTTTGGCGGCAACGGCCTTGGCCAGACGCTCAAGATCGGTGCCAACAAGTTCCGCATCGTGGGCGTGCTGGCGGCCAAAGTCAGCGATCCGGACATGCAGCAGGGCAGCGATGACGACTGCGTTTACCTGCCCTATACCACGGCCATGCGTCTTTCCAGCCAGAGCACGGTGAACAACTATGCCGCGGTCATGGAGGATGAGGGCCGCGCCAACGAAGCAAAGTCTGCGGTGGAAAGCGAACTGCAGCGCCTGCTTGGCTCGGATAACGGCTACTATGTCTACAGCGCCAGCGAGTGGCTGGAGGAAATGAACAACATGATCAACATGGTCATTGTGATCCTGACCGGCATTGCCAGCATTTCGCTGCTGGTGGGCGGCATTGGCATCATGAACATCATGTTGGTGTCGGTGACTGAGCGCACCCGCGAGATCGGCATTCGCAAGGCACTGGGTGCCAAGGAACGCACCATTCTGTCGCAGTTCGTGGTGGAAGCAGCCACCACCTCGGCCCTCGGCGGCGCACTGGGCATTGCACTGGGCTACATCGTATCCATGGGAGCAAACAAGGTGCTGCCCATGTTCACCAGCGGCACAACGGTCACGGTCAGCCCGTCCTTCAATTCCATCGCAGTGGCCTTTGGCATCTCGGTGGGGATTGGCGTGCTGTTCGGCTACCTGCCCGCAAAGCGCGCAGCGCGGCTCAACCCCATTGAAGCATTGCGCTATGACTGAACTCTTCTCTGCCGGCGTTGCGCCGGACTGCAAAACACCAAGGAAGGGGAATATACCTATGAAAAAACGTCTTTTCGCATGTCTGCTTGCAGCATGCCTGGCTGTATCCGTGCTGGTGCTTCCGGCATCGGCGGCCAGCCTGAACAACTCGGCCATCCAGACGGCCATCACGCTGGGCGCTATGGATACCAGCCAGACCGGCAGTCTGGATGCTGCCGTCACCCGCGGTGCATTTGCCAAGATGCTGGTCTCCTTTTCGGCCTACCGCGAAAGCGCCAGCCAGCAGGGCAATCTGGGCACACTGTATAAGGATGTGCCCGGCAGCTCTCAGTGGGCACCCTATGTGCGCATTGCGGTGCAGCAGGGCTGGATAAACGGCTATACTGATGGTACATTCCGCCCGGATAATACGGTCACGCTGGAAGAAGCCTGCACCGCAGCGCTCAAGCTGCTGGGCTATAAAATGACCGACCTCAACGGCGTGTTCCCGACGGCACAGCTGAACAAGGCGCAGGAACTGGGCCTGCGTAACCAGCTGAACCGCAGCCAGAGCGAGGCCATGAACTATGAGGACTGTGCTTTGCTGTTGTATAACACCCTCACGGCAAACACCGCCTCTGGCAGCGCCTATGGTACCAGCCTGGGCTTTACGGTTTCGAACGGTCAGGTGGACACCTCCACGGTAATGCTCAAGAGCCTGAAGGGACCCTTTGTGGCAGCGGAAGGCACCCAGCTGCCTTTTACGCCGGTGAGCATCTACCGCAACGATAAGGTCTCGGCTTCTGCAGAGCTGAACCGCTACGATGTGTATTATTACAGCGAAAGTCTGCAGACTGTATGGATCTACACCCGCAAAGCAGCAGGCCGCATCACTGCCGTTTCGCCCAGCGCCAGCGCACCCACGGCCGTTACCGTGGCGGGCACCAGCTATCAGCTGGGCAGCACAGCAGTGGCTTCCAAGGTGTCCAGCCTGAACGGCGGCGGCGTGGGCGAAGTGGTCACTCTGCTGCTGGGCATGAACAATGAGGCGGCGGATGTTATTACCGGCGCAGAGGCCGACGAGGTGTTCTACGGCGTGGTGCAGGGCGCAGCCCGCAGCCTTGTGGAAGATAACGGCGCGGATGTGCTGCAGCGCGTGGCTGTCATGTGCACCGATGGTGTTCAGCGCACTGTGAATGTGGACAAAAGCCTGAACTACCCCAAGGGCTGGCTGGTAGAGATCCGCGTAACGCCGGAAGGCGAGTCCGTGAGCGGCATCGAGAACAAGGTCGTTACCGGCAAGGTCAATGCAGATGCAACGGCACTGGGCAGCTATGCCCTTGCCGACGATGTACAGATTCTGGATACAACTGCGGAGGGTGTGGCTGGGACGGTTCGTCCCAGCCGCCTAGCGGGGACAGACCTGAATCTTCTGAACGTCCGCTACTATACGCTGAATGAGAAGGGCGAGATCGACCGCCTGATCCTGAATGATGTCACCGGCGACCTGTGGACCTACGGCGTGCTGGATGATATCAAGAATGTGGCAGTCAACTACTCGGAACTGCAGACGCTGGCCAAAATCATTTCCACCGGCAAGAGCGACAGCACGGATACGCAGGATAAGATCGTGGACGACCTGAAGGATGTTCTGGTGCCCACCACCAGCGAAGTGCTGTGGGGTGTGATCAACGGCGACATCCTCTCCACTCTGTGGCAGAAGATCACAGCCAACACGGATAGCCTGCTCAGCCTTGGTCTGCGGCAGGTGGGCAGCCTTGTAGGCGAACCGTATGCGTCCATCTTCCGCTATATTGGCGGCGGTGCTACCTATGTGTGCTATGTCAATGGTTCGCAGGTAGCTTTCACCACCAACGTCAAATATCCGGTGCTGGTAGGTGGTGTTGCAGCCCGCAGAGAGACGACCGGCAGCGTGCGGACGATGGTCCAGCTCATGCCCATGAAGATCGATCAGGTGGGTGCAGCGTCGGTCATGAGCAACGGCACCCGCTTTGAGATGGCGGACGACGCACAGGTGTATCTGTGGTACAAGGGTCAGTACTACGCCACCAAGCTGACCGAGGTCAACTCGGAGGGCTACTACCTGACCGGCTGGTACGATAACTTTGGCTGTGCTGCGGGCAAGCGCGTGCGCGTGATCGTGGCCGTCAAAAAGGACTGATGGATTATTACAGCGTCCCGCGCCGCATTCTGCGCGGGGCAAGGCAGTTGGTGTACCCACGCCGCTGCCCGTTTTGTGATCGGGTGCTGGGCAGTGTGCCTGTCTGCCCGGATTGTGCCGCGGAGCTGGAAAAGCTGCGCAGAAAGCCGGGAATGCGGCTGGACGCTTCTCAGCATTATTTAGGGGAACTGACCGGTGCAGCAGCACCGTTCCGGTATGAGGGCTGTGTGCGGCGCGGCATCCTGCATACAAAATACCATGCTGCACCGTGGGCGGCGGTGGAGCTGGGCCTCTGGCTGGCAAAGCTGGCCTTTGGCAGCGAGATGCATATGGCCGGTGCAGAACCGGTGCCGGAGCTTGTGGAAGGCATGTCCCTTGGGTACGACTGCATCGTTCCCGTACCGGCATCCGGCAGAGCGCGCGGCTACAATGTGCCGCAGCTCATGGCGGTGCCGCTGGCCCGCGCACTGGGGATACCGCTGTACCCGAAAGCACTGGGCCGCACTCGTGCAAAGCGGCATCAGGCGGGCCTGCCCTTTGAGCAGCGCCTTGCCAATGTGGCGGGTGCCTTCCGGGTGACGGACACGGAACTTGTGGAGGGCAGAAAGGTGCTTTTGGTAGACGATGTGATCACCACCGGTGCCACGGCAGCAGCCTGCACACAGGCGCTGCTGGCAGCCGGTGCCGAGAGTGTGTTTGCAATTGCACTTGCCACTGTTGAATTTGAAATGTTTCCCGCAAGGGATCAGCCGCTGCAGGAAAACGAGCCGGAGTTTTGAAAATTTATTTGCAAAAACTTGGCAGAAAAAGCTTGACAAAACACCCTGAATCAAGTATACTAATTGAGCTGTGAGCGATAACCGCTTGCAGATATCCGGGTGTAGCGCAGTTTTGGTAGCGCGCTTGAATGGGGTTCAAGAGGCCGTGAGTTCGATTCTCGCCAC
>ENA-UPWO01001371-UPWO01001371.1-human-gut-metagenome-genome-assembly--contig:-NODE-1371-length-10351-cov-5.889916_pt1 | contig 10351 bp, 9 predicted proteins | sample MGYA00250056_ERZ773388 | MGnify/ENA primary metagenome ERZ773388 (study PRJEB29103, sample SAMN06112004) | human gut metagenome | biome: human gut; feature: ankylosing spondylitis patient; material...
AAAAAAAAAAAATTTTTTTAATGATACGGCGACCACCGAGATCTACACTCTTTCCCTACACGACGCTCTTCCGATCTTATATAAAAAGAAGTATTGGTTGGCTGTGCATTGTCATTGTGTGTGAAGTGATCATGATCGCAACGATGATGCTCAATGAAATAGCATTTGCAGAGATCCTCTATGGGATATTTATCTCGTTATTTTTATTGCTGATCCTTCTGGTCTTTGATGCAGCAAGGTATTACAGGCATTATCAGAAAATAAAAGAATTGGAACATAGCATCATGCTTTCCACAGATGGAATGCCGGAAACTGCAGATCTGCTAGAAAATGAGTATCAGAAGCTGCTTCGGATACTGGCAGATGAATATACAGGACTGCAGAGTCAGGCGGCTGCCAGACAGAAAGATATGCAGGAATATTATGCCATGTGGGTGCATCAGGTCAAGACGCCGATCGCTGCGCTGCGTCTTCTGCTTCAGAATAAAAATGAAGATGGAAAGATGACAGAGGAACTTTCCGAACTGTTTGATATTGAACAGTATGTGGAAATGGCATTGCAGTATCAGCGTCTCGATTCAGAAACAACGGATTTTATATTTGAAGAGACCGATCTGGATGAGATCATACGGGGGGCTGTAAAAAAATATGCAAGACAGTTTATTGCAAAAAAAATCAGTCTATGTTATGAACCGGTTGAAACAAGCGTAGTTACGGATAAAAAATGGCTTTCATTTGTTATAGAACAGGTAATATCAAATGCAGTTAAATACACAAAGACAGGAAGCATTAAGATTTATCTGGAAGATGGAGATGGAACCATGTCGGTGCCTTTGCCTGAAATCTCCCATGCAAAAAAGACAGAAATGGGAAACGGCAGTACAAGTTCGGTTTGCCTTGTCATCGAAGATGCCGGAATCGGAATCCGTGCAGAAGATCTGCCCCGTATCTGTGAGATGGGATATACCGGATGTAATGGACATGAAGGGCAGCATTCGAGCGGAATCGGTCTGTATCTGTGCAGTCGTATTTTGAAAAAACTGGGACATACATTTGCGATCACATCAAAAGAGGGTGTTGGGACAGTCGTAAAAATCGGTTAAAACTATTATTTCAAAAAATAAAGCAGTATCATATAACAGAAAATGCAATCTTACGATAATGTAAGATACAGCAGGGAAATGTAAGCTGATTCGATAGCTTGCATTTCCCTCTTTTGTTATACTTGATACAGTCCTTAAGGAAATGAAACAAGACTGCTGTGATAAAAATAATGATGACTGCAGGAACAATCTGAGCATAGAAAAGACAGGGAGGAGTCTGAAATGGCACTTTTAGAGGTAAACAATTTAAAGAAAATATATACTACGCGGTTTGGAGGAAACCAGGTAGAGGCATTGAAATCCATGAATTTTTCTGTGGAAGAAGGAGAGTATGTGGCGATCATGGGAGAGTCCGGATCAGGGAAAACAACACTTCTTAACATTCTTGCCGCACTGGATAAACCGACTGCAGGAGAGGTCCTTTTGAATGGAAAAAATATCGTAACGCTTCGCGAAAAAGAAATCTCTGCATTCAGAAGGGATCATCTTGGATTTGTATTTCAGGATTTTAATTTATTAGATCAATTCTGCCTGAAAGATAACATTCTGCTTCCACTGGTACTTGCAGGAGTAAAACCGGAGCAGATGGAGCCGAAAGCATACCCTCTTGCAAAAAAACTTGGGATTGAAGAACTTTTGGAAAAATATCCATATGAGATTTCCGGCGGGCAAAAACAGCGCGTGGCAGTTGCACGTGCACTTATCACAGATCCGCAGCTGATCTTAGCGGATGAACCGACCGGGGCACTTGATTCAAAAGCGACAGACAGTATTCTGTCATTGTTTAATCAGATCAATGAGGACGGACAAACGATCCTTATGGTGACACACAGCATCAAAGCGGCAAGTCATGCGAAACGTGTGCTGTTTATTAAAGATGGGGAAGTATTTCATCAGTTGTACAGGGGAGATATGAGTATCGAAGAACTTTATGCGAAAATATCTGATACACTCACAATTTTAACGACAGGTGGTGAGCGTCATGAATAGACTTTATCTGAGGCTTGCATGGAGCAATCTGAAAAACAGCAGACAGTTTTATCTGCCGTATGTGATCGCTGGGATGCTGTCAGCTATGATGTTCTATACGATGTGTGCGATCCAGGGAAATGATGGACTTTCGAAAATGCGCGGGGGCAGCAGTGTCCAGATAGTTCTATATTTTGGTGTGGTCGTTGTCGGTGTGTTTGTCAGCATCTTTTTATTTTATACGAACAGTTTCATTATGAAACGCAGAAAAAAAGAACTTGGAGTTTATAATATTCTTGGTATGGAAAAAATCCACGTTGCCAAAATTATGGCGTGGGAAACAGTATTTTCCTTTTTGATCGCAGTTGGTGGAGGTCTGATAACTGGAATCGTATTTCAAAAATTACTTACCATGTTTTTATACCGGCTGACCGGTCTTGAGGCGGCGATTCCATTTTATATTTCAGGATGGGGATGCCTTCATACCGCTGAGATGTTTGGTGCTATTTATGTGTGTATCCTTCTTTATAACCTGATGCAGATCCGGCTTTCGAATCCGGTAGAACTGCTTCACAGCGGAAACACCGGAGAACGTGAACCAAAAACAAAAATCATTCAGGCGGTTCTTGGAATTTTATGTATTGTAACCGGTTATTATATCGCGATTACAACGGATAATCCGGTAAAAGCGGTCAGTCTTTTTTTTGTGGCGGTTATGTTAGTTATTGTCGGAACCTATTTCCTTTTTAATGCCGGCAGTATTGCATTTTTAAAATTGCTGCGGAAAAATAAACGTTATTATTATCAGACCAGACATTTTACAACGGTTTCCGGCATGATCTACCGGATGAAGCAGAATGCAGTGGGACTTGCCAATATCTGTATTTTATCTACAATGGTACTTGTTGTGATCTCGATGACAGTGTGTATGTATGCAGGAATCGAAGATGAGTTGAAAACACAGTATCCGGCAGAGCTTGAACTGATATTTTATGATCCGGATGGACAGCAGGATGCACAGACATTTAACCGGATGGCAGATGAAATTGAGCGTGTGATAAAAGAGAATGGAAGAGTTATCACAGGAAAACAGAAAGGAAGCTATGTAGGAACTGCGGTGGCGATGACCGGAAATAAAATTACGGCACTGGATCGATCTGCTATGGATTTTTCTAATATGTATGTACTGGAGATTATGACAAAAGACGGCTTTGAGGAATATATGCAGGAAACGATCCCGGATATACCGGATGGAAGTGTGGCAGTGATGATGGATTCTGTATATGAGCAGGATACGATCGTAATGGGAAATACAGAGTATCCTGTGGAACAGTCCATGAAATTTCCAATAAGAGATGCAGTGTCAGAATTTGTGGGTGGTTCGGTTATCCTTATCGTAAAAGACGAAAACGCGTTGGAGAATATGCGAAAGCAGCTTGCGGCTATGGAGACAGAAGCATATGGGGAAGAGCGGACTGTGGATCTTACTTATGTGATGAACTTTGACATGAGCGGAACAGGAGAAGAAAAAATCGCCTGCGCCAATGCTGTGCGGGAGCGTGTCAGTGAATGGCAGAATGATGAGACGAATCCTAAGACCATGCGATTGGACTGCAATGTAATATCGAGAGCAGAGGGACATATTGATTATGAGACGAGCAATGGCGGATTACTTTTCCTGGGGCTGTTTTTAGGAAGCATGTTTTTAATGATCACAGTACTTATTATTTACTATAAACAGATATCAGAGGGCTATGAGGATAAAGAACGGTTTGCCATTATGGAAAAAGTCGGAATGAGCAACGAAGAGGTAAAAGCGACGATCCGTTCCCAGGTGCGTATGGTATTTTTCCTGCCACTTGCTACGGCGGCATGCCATCTTGCAGCCGCATATCCGATGCTGAAAAAACTGCTTGCTCTGGTGTCATTGTATAATGGAACTTTATTTGCATGGTGCTTAGCCGGTACGGTGCTGGTATTTGGTCTGATCTATCTGGCAGTTTTTATAATTACATCAAAAAGTTATTACAAAATTGTGGGAAATCAGGTATAACTTATAAGTAAGAGAAAATTACAGAAAATGAGGATGATCATGAAACAGGTAAAAAATATCATATTTGATGTGGGAGATGTCCTGCTTTCTTACCGGTGGAAATATATGCTGATGGATTACGGATTCACAGAGGAAGAGGCAGTGCGTATTGGAACGGAAATGTTTGATGATCCGGAAGGATTGTGGGGACTGCTTGATCTTGGGACAGTTTCACAGCAGGAGATCATTGAACGTTATTGTAAAAAATATCCAAAGGATGAAAAAGTGATCCGCTGGTTTATCGGACATGGAGAGTATATGCCTGTGGCAAGGCCGAAAGTCTGGGAACTTGTGCACAAACTTAAAGAACAGGGATATAAAGTGTATCTGTTATCGAATTATTCAGAGGAATTATTTAAAAAACACACAGAATATGCAGATTTCATGAATGATATTGATGGACTGATCGTTTCCTATATGATTCACAAGGCAAAACCGGACCGTGCAATTTATGAGGCACTCTGTGAAAAATACAGATTAGAACCATCAGAATGTCTGTTTTTTGATGACCGTCTGGAAAATGTGCAGGCAGCAGTAAACTACGGTATGCAGGCAAAGCGGGTGTTGTCAAAAGAGGGACTTGTGGAGGATCTGGAAAAAATAGTACAGGGATGTGAGATCTTTTAGTATCAAAAAAGCTGTGAAATGCACAAAATAAGCACTTCACAGCTTTTATTAAGCAGACAACGGGAATCGAACCCGCCTCCTCAGCTTGGGAAGCTGATATACTACCGATGTACTATGTCTGCCCATAATGAAATAACTACTAATTATTATAGCAAAACGAAAAAAGATTGCAACCGTTTTTTCGGCGGTGTAAACTGAGAAAAAAGAAATTGGAGGATACGATAACAATATGAAATATCCAGAATTTTTACCGGAAAACGGAACGATTGGCTTTGTGGCACCGTCTTTTGGATGCAGCATAGAGCCGTATTATACAGCATTTTTGAATGCGCAGAAAAAATTTGCCGAAATGGGGCATAAATCAGATCTTGGACCAAACTGTTATGCATCAGATGGAATCGGTATCAGCAATACCCCGGAGGCATGCGGGGCGGAGTTGACCGAATATTACTGCAGTGATAAAAATGATATTTTAATCTCCTGCGGCGGTGGAGAGCTGATGTGTGAGATTTTAGATAAGGTTGATTTTGACAAGATCAGGAAGGCAAAACCAAAGTGGTATATGGGATTTTCAGACAATACCAATATGACATTCCTGCTTACGACATTGTGTGATACTGCATCGGTGTACGGACCGTGTGCGGCAGCTTTTGGCATGGAGCCATGGCATGAAAATCTGTGGGATGCTTATCATCTTCTGCGCGGACAGCAAAACAGTGTACATGGTTACGCATTGTGGGAAAAAGACAGCAAAAAAGACGAGGAGCATCCGCTTGAAGCGTATAATGTGACAGAAGAGAAGAGACTTATGGTATATCTGCCACAGGAACAGAATTTGGAACATAATGCTGCACAGACGGGCGGCAAATCAAAAATCGAGGTGCATCCTGCAGAAAATCTGCAGAAGAAGATAAACATGCAGGGAAGACTGCTTGGTGGCTGTATGGACTGCCTGGTCAATCTGCTCGGAACAGAATTTGATAAGGTAAAGGAATTTACAGAGAAATATCAGAATGATGGGATCATCTGGTTTTTGGAATCCTGTGATCTGAACGTGATGTCTATCCGCAGAGCGGTCTGGCAGATGAAACATGCCGGATGGTTTTCGCATGTAAAGGGATTTCTGATCGGAAGACCGGCGGTATTTGGACAGGAAATGATGGGATTAGACCAGTATCATGCAGTTACAGATCTGCTTGCGGAATATCAGGTACCGGTCATTATGGATGCAGATATCGGACATATTCCACCAATGATGCCGCTTGTCTGCGGCAGTTATGCAGATGTCAGCATCATTGGAAATCAGTTAAATGTAAATATGACGTGGAAATAAAAAGAATCGTTATAATATGACATTTACATTTTTGCCTATGCCTGTGTTCAGTAATGTATTCAGATCAGCAGTTACCGATGTGACAGATGCAATATTCAGAGCATTTGTGGCAGTCGTACCGGTATCTGCGGAGCTGGTGTTATCTGTGGAAACAGAAGATGATGCCTGATTTCTGGCATTGCGCTTTGCAAGTGCATCATTGTATTCAATCTGTGTCAGGATATTGCTTCTGTTTTCAAGGCGTCTGGCATAGGAATTAACACGCTGCATATATTCGGAATCTGAGGAAAACAGAGATTCAAACTTTGAAATATCGGCAGAGCCAAAAAGGGAGCTGCGGGATTCAAGTGTTCCGTTATCTTTTACGGTAATACCGATCTTATCGAGCTGGTCAGCGTATTCAGCGGTAATATTTTTCAGACTTTTCTGTGTGTTTTTGATGGTACGGTCGTCTGAATTACCGGAAGAATTAAGCATATTATTATAAGTGCTGATAAATGCGGAAACATTGTTTCTTATATTTGCAGCGTTATCGTCATCATATGTAAATGAGCCAAGGGAACGTACTGCACGGCGCAGTGCATGTGCATCGGCACCTGTCAGTGTGGAGTTGGACAGGTTGCTGCGTGAAGTAGTGGTACGTGCATCAGCATTTGAAGCATAAAAACGGCGCATATAATAAGACGTACCAAGTGTTGTTCCGGCTCCGACATAAGCGGTATTGGACATAGGACAGCCCTCCTTAAAAATCATCTGATATATGTTTCGGTCGAAAAGCGTAGATAATTAACCGTGGCATTGAAAAATTATTTGCGATATACTACTATAGAAACAGCAGAAATTTTATGACAGGAGGAAGAAAATTATGGAGATAATGGTTTGGCTGGCATTGATCGTATTTTTTGTGGTATTAGAGATCGCTACCGTTGGACTGACTTCAATCTGGCTGGCAGGAGGAAGCCTTGCAGGATTAATCTGTGCAGCATTTGGAATGGGGATTGTGGGACAGATCATCGTATTTGCAGTGGTATCATTTGTACTGCTTTATTTTACAAGACCATGGGCACTGAAATATTTGAAACCGCATCTGGTCAGGACAAATTATGAGGAGGCAGTCGGGAAAAATGTCTGTGTTACGGAACAGATCAATAATGTAAAAGGAACCGGAACGGCTGTTATGAATGGACTGGAATGGACTGCCCGTTCGGTGGATGATGACAAAATCTTTGAACCGGGAGAGATCGTTACGGTAAAAGAAATCAAAGGTGTCACTCTCTATGTGACGGAGAGTAATGAGATGCCTAAAATGCAGAAAAGTGAAAAAAAAGAGGAATTATAAACATAGAAATAGAAAATGGACAGGATGATAAAGACCTGTTGCCTGGGACATAGAATGGAGACAGAAATGAAGCTTGGAATGGTATTTGAAGGTGGTGCAAACCGCACCGTTTTTTCCTGCGGAGTAATGGATAAATTTTTAGAAGAAGATATTATGCCGGATTATTATATCGGTGTTTCCGCAGGAATGGCGTATGGATTGTCATATCTTTCAGGGCAGAAAGGGCGCAATCTTGAACTGATGGAAAAATATATGGCAGATAAGCGCTATATGGGAATGCGCCATCTGTTAAACCGCAAGGAACATGCGTATTACAATACAAAATTTGTATTTGAGGAAGTACCAAATGAACTGCTTCCTTTTGATTATGATGCGCTGGCACGTTTTCCGGGAGAGATTGAGGCAGCAGTCACAAATATTCATACAGGCAAAACAGAATATATGGAAGTGCCGCGTGGAAAAGATATGAGAGATCTTCTGGTTGCGACCTGTTCACTGCCGATCCTGTTCCAGCCGGTAAAACTCGGCAGACATTATTATTTAGACGGTGGACTTGCAGATTCCATTCCGTATGAGCATGCCTTAGAAAAAGGATGTGAGAAAATTGTTGTGGTTCTTACGAGAGAACGCGGATATGTAAAGAAAAAAGAAAAAGCTGCGGGAGTCATGAACCGTCTGTATCAGCGTTATCCGAAAATTGTGGAAGATATGAAACTGCGTGCGGAGCGTTATAACGCCTCCATGGAGAAACTGATGCAGCTGGAAAAAGAGGGAAAAGTATTTGTGATCGCTCCGGAATCGACTTATGGAGTCGGCAGGACGGAGACAGATACCGTAAAGTTACGCAGACTTTATGATGAAGGATACCGTATTGCTACGGAACAGACAGACGCCCTTTACGCCTATCTGAATAAATAATGCAAAGGAGAAAAAAGATGAACATTGTATTTCTGGATGCAAAGACGATCGGGGAAGACATTGATCTCTCCGGATATGACAGACTTGGAACTGTTGTAAAATATGGATTTTCCACAGCCGAGGAGGCAAGAGAGCGCACAAAAGATGCGGATGTGGTAATTGTGAATAAAGTGCAGATCAATGAGGCGTCGATCGGTGAGGCAGAACATTTAAAACTGGTCTGTGTCACCGCAACCGGAACAAACAATCTGGATAAGACATATCTGGATGAACATGGCATTGCATGGAGAAATGTTGCCGGATATTCCACGGAAACGGTAGCGCAGCACACATTTGCCCTGTTATTTTATCTCTGGGAAAAATTAAGATACTATGATGATTATGTCAAATCAGAAAAATATGTCGGAGATATCACATTTACTCATTTTGACAACGTATTCCATGACTTGAATGGCAAGACCTGGGGAATCATCGGACTTGGCGCGATCGGACGCAGAGTTGCTGATATTGCAAAAATGTTTGGCTGTCATGTGATCTATTATTCCACGACCGGAAAGAATAACCAGCCGGGGTATGAGCGTGTAGAGTTTGAGGAACTGCTTGCAAAATCAGATATTATATCGGTACATGCACCGCTGACGGAACAGACAGAGGAATTAATGAATGCAGCGGCATTTTCAAAAATGAAACCATCTGCCATCTTCTTAAATCTTGGAAGGGGACCGATCGTGGTTGAGAAAGATCTTGCAGATGCACTGGAAAATAAAACGATCGCAGGAGCAGGACTTGACGTGCTTACCGTAGAGCCGATGAGTGCAGAAAATCCATTAAAACGGATCAAAGACAGTAACCGCCTGATCATCACACCTCATATTGCATAGGCAAGCCTTGAGGCACGTACCAGACTGATGAAGATCATTGAAGGTCAGATCCGTGATTTCTTCGGTGAAGATAATAAATAAAAGAAAAGGTACGATTTGTGAACCATCAGTCGTCATGAATAAAAATACCGCGCAGATCTGCGCGGTATTTTTATTCAAAGATTTTGTCAGCTCCGAAAGACTTTTAAAAATTGAACTGGAAAATTGCACGGTCACTACTTCTGGCATTCAGCTTGGAATCGTTGAACTTAATCCGCTGTGGAAAGAAAGATTTCCATATTCTTCTAAGAATTTCTGTATGGCGGCATCCTGCTTTGCTGAATCGGCACCGGCATGAAGTGCAGTGTGCAGTGAGAGGATGCGGGACAGATACAGTTTTTTGGATCGGTTATATAAATCAAAGAAGCTCTCATGGGAAATAAGGGAAGAATCCCATGGGTTTGTCCATTTCGCATGTCTCAGATTGAATGGATCTGTGCGGAAAAATAAAGTGTCGCTTGGAATCAGCGGTGAAAATAAAGGATATCCGAGACAGATCCGTTCGGTCAGCCGGACAATGGCTTTTTTCTTACCGGAGTCGTCGTGCATGAGCCACAGACCAAACTGCATGGAAAAAATGGCAAGATACATGGTGTATTTGCGGAATTTGACATCCGGGAAAGCATAACGGTAAGCGTAATAGAGCATACTTGCAATAACATACTTCTGGCGGTGTGTCAGCCGGATCGTGTCCTCCGGATGGAAATTATATGGCTGACGGTGCAGTTTCATGTCGAGCAGTGCAGTATCAATGCCTTGAAAAATATGCTTTTTCCTTTTTATCTTTACAATGCGTCATAGCATAAATATATGGATGACATATCGTATCTAAGGTATAGTGTCCGAGAAAACCCATCAGGTAGGCTTCTGCGATATTAAGATCTGTGCAGGACGAAAACTGGCTGCGACTTTCAATCAGACCCTGGAAAAAAGCACCGGTTTCGAGGATATGGGCAAGTGCACCGATATTATGACCTTCCAGTACATAAGAAGGAAGGTAATAAAAGAAAATATCCGGTCCCTGAAGTCCGAGACCGTAGGCAGCGCGAT
>ENA-UPWO01001380-UPWO01001380.1-human-gut-metagenome-genome-assembly--contig:-NODE-1380-length-10303-cov-4.804811_pt1 | contig 10303 bp, 10 predicted proteins | sample MGYA00250056_ERZ773388 | MGnify/ENA primary metagenome ERZ773388 (study PRJEB29103, sample SAMN06112004) | human gut metagenome | biome: human gut; feature: ankylosing spondylitis patient; material...
GCATCGTACCAAAGTACTTTTCCCTGCACCGGACACTCCGATGATCCCGTAAATATCGCCCGCCCCGATCGTGAGGTTAATATCCTTTAAGGCATCCACATGAACACCTTTTTGTTCAAATGTCTTGGACAAATGTTTTACTTCTATTTCAGACATATCGAATCCTTTCTTTTCAAAAATAAAAACCTATTGATTTTTATTTACGACTGTTACACAAAAAAATAACAGGCTCCATCGCGAAGATGATTCCTGTCTATTATGCTCTATCTATAAAAGCAAAATTCAAACCGAAACATCTGGCGCACATTTTTCTTTTCCGCAGCACATACAAGACATACACATACATCTGCACATGCACATCATTTCTGACATCATTCTTCTGCCGTTTTCAGGAAAAATAGCTGTTCTCATTCCCGGTTCTCCTTTCTGCTTCTTCTGCTTTTTGAAAATACAAAACTCCTGCTGCTCTGATCCATGTGCTTTGTATCTCCCTTTCACATTGACCATTATAGCAAGACTTTTTAAAATGTGTTAATACGCGAAACCTTGAATCTGTTATAGGTTGTACCTATATCTACATTACTTTTTCCTTATACTTTTTCAATTCTTCAATGTATAATTCCCCGATATGACTGACTTTTGCGCCTTTTCGTTTGATATATCCGATTCTCATTTTCTCAGTTTCCTTTAACGGAACTGCTTTATAATCGTTACCGTTTAAATCTTCACAGATAATACCGGAGCAGAGCGTGTAGGCATTCAGTCCGATCATCAGATTTAAGAGCGTTGCCCTGTCATTTGCCTTGATCAGCCGCCTATACTCATAGGTGCTCTTCATCTCTTCCGCCAGATACAGGGAATTATTTTTTCCCTGGTCAAAGGAAAGACACGGATACTCATCCAGTTCTTCCATTGTGATCACATCCTGTTTTGCCAGCGGATGTCCGGACCACAGATATACAAATGTATCGCAGGAAAATAGCTCCACAAATTCCAGCCCATTTTCCTTAAACATTTTATTTAAGACTTTCTCATTGAAATCATTCTCATAGAGTACACCAATCTCACTCTTGAAGTTTTTTACATTCTCGATCACACTGATGGTCGTTGTCTCATGCACTGCAAATTCGTACTGTTCCATACCAATCTGTTTGACCGTCTCCACAAACGCTTTCACCGCAAACGTATAATGCTGTGTGGAAACGCTGAATTTCTCTTTTACTTTTTTATCGATATACTTGGACTGTAACAGCCCGAACTGCTCTGTCACCTGTCTGGCATATCCCAAAAATTCTTCGCCCTCCGGCGTGATGACGATTCCACGGTTTGAACGCAGAAAAATATCCAATCCTATCTCTGTCTCAAGCTCCTTCATCGTCTCTGACAGACTTGGCTGTGAGATAAAAAGCTGTTTTGCCGCCTCATTCATGGAACCGCAGTCGGCGATCGTCAATGCATATTTTAACTGTTGAAGTGTCATAAGCTATCTTCCTTTTCTTCCTTTGCAATCAATCATGAAAGCTAGTTCTGCTCCGGGACAACTGCAAAAAATTCAAGTTCTGCATCACTGTCATTCATGAGGCTGTGGGTATGTCCCTTCGGACAATAATGACACATACCCGTTTCCAGTTTCTCATATTCTCCATCCATAAGAACTCTGCCTGTTCCCTTTGTGATATAGATGATCTCACTGTTAGTCTCATGCGTGTGTACACCAATGGATGCTCCCGGTATCAGTTTTCCGTAGATAATGCGGTTCTTCTCATCATGGAACATTTTGGCGTAAAGCGATTTCTCTCCGCCTTTAAAGTTTGGAAATTCTTCATATTCCTGCTCATGATAATTAAAATTCATTGTAGTTTCCTCTTTTCCTTTTTATTCTTTACGCAATATTTGGACAATAGAATTTATCATTCCAATGATGATCACTACATACATTATGGAATTAGGTTCCGTATCCGGTATGATGTGAAAATCCATAAAAAGCATACAGATTAATAAAATGATCCATATGACCAATGTAACCATGTAGAATTTTTTCTTTTTCATTTGTTTTTCCTTTCTAGCATGCTATTTACACCAAAACCTTCTGCAGCACCTCATCCTCCAAAACAATCTTCTTTGCAAGCTCCCGGTATGATTCCTCATGGAGATAAGTATGACGGAATGGTTTGATCGACGGAGCCATCTCGATCGCTTTTATAAAATCTTCGCGCTTCATGCCAAGTGTCGCTGCATAGTCAAAGAATCCTGTTTCACGGAGTACGGTCTCCACACGCACATAGCGGTGATCCTGCACTTTGCTCATGATATAAGTTGCAATGCCGACCTGGATACCATGAAGCTGCGGAACTTCTAATATTTTGTCCAATGCATGCGAGATCAGATGCTCACTGCCGCTTGTCGGCGCACTGCTTCCTGCAATTTCGTTTGCGATTCCGCTCATTGCCAGCGAATCCACCAGTTCTTTCAAAAACAGTTCATCTTTTATCGTCTCATACGGTGTCCGCACAAAACTGTTCACCGCCTTTTTCGCGATCATCACCGCAAAATCATTCACTTCTGAATATCCGCTTTTCTCCTCAAAAATCCAGTCATAGAGCGCTGTGATCTTTGAGATCATATCACCAATACCGGAATAGATAAACTTATCCGGTGCAGTCCTTATGACCTGCGTATCCACAATAATTCCATATGCCAGCTTTGCCGGAACGGAAGTTCTTTTTCCATGCACCAGAAGAGATGCGCTTGCGCTGGAAAATCCATCACTGGAACTTGAAGTCGGAACACTAATGAATGGGATATTGCGCAGAAAAGCTGCGTATTTTCCGGCATCGATCACTTTTCCTCCTCCGATTGAGATCACGGTCTGTGTCTTATTCGGCATTGCAAATGCCAGCGTGATAATATCATCGATATCGACCGTATCCAACTCGCTGTACTCCAATACCGTGATTCCTTCCTGTTTCAGTGAATCCATGACATCCATGCCGAACAGGTCGATCAGTCCGTTTCCGAAAAAGATTACGACCTGTTCCAGATTCTCTGCCTTAAGATACTGTCCGATTTTTTTCAAAGTACCGTTTCCAACTTTTAATATAGATGGTATTAAAATTCCTTTTCCTGTCTGCATGCTGTCTCCTCCCTGACTATGGTTTCTATCTCTATTTTACAGTTTCCGGCTCTCCCTGTCCATGCTCACCTTCCATCAGTTTTAAGTAATCTCCCTTATCAATATGCATCATGGAGATCTGGTTCTGATGACGCCTGAATCCGTAGACGCAGTCCACATTGCGGATCAGCGACTGCAGACGTTCATCCGGCACACAGACAATGAGCTGAAGATCCATTTTTCTTGCATATTTTAAGCAGACGGCACTCCGCTCCTGATCCATCTTGGAAAATGCCTCGTCCAAAAGTACCAGCTTGATTTTGGAATCCCGGTTGCTCTGCTGCATGTATAGCATTGCAAAACCTGCCAGAAGTGCCACATATTTCGGGTTCTGCCCCTCTCCTCCGGAATCTCTTCCAGCCATATCATCGACAAAATTTTCACGGATGACATTCCCCTGCTCGTCTGTCACCTGTTCAAACATACTGAAGGAGAGATAATTGCGGTAATCTGCGTATTGCTCCATCTCCTGACGCTTCTTCGCACGCACCTGCTCATCCTCGTCCCTCGGCGGCATGAATTTGTCGGTGAGGAGTTTGATCTTCTGCTCGTATTTCTGGTAAAAGGTATCCTCCCCAAAACTCAACTGACCATCAAAACCGGCATTATCCAGATTTTTGCTGTCTAATTCCTCTGCCATTAACATCTCAAAGAATTGACCATTCTCATTTTTCGCTGGCTCGATCTTAATCTGGTAGGTACTGTCGGAGAAGTTCGTCTCACGCAGCAAACGGTTGATCTCATATGCGTGACGTTTTGCCGCCTTGATATCTCCATGAATCGTTGCGATCACATTCTCCCGCAGACTCTTATAGATAAAATCACACTGTTTCTCAAATTCCGCTTCATACGCCGGCTCGTAGTCCGTCTGATATTCTTCCAGAAGCTTCACATAGGCTTCATTAGACTTTTCTGAACCGTTAAACTGGCTGGACGGATAAGCAAAAATGTAACGGTTTCTGGCGGTGCGCAGTGTCTCGGCTTTCTCCTGCTCTCCTGCCGAAAGGGCTGCAAGTTCTGCGTTTTTCTGATTCTTCAAGGACTGGCCGGAGCGCTTCTTCAACTGCTCCTGCACTTCCTGCTCGATTTCCTCATTTGGCACGTATCCCTGCAGCATCTCCTCTAACTGCAGACGTCTTTGGTCATTTGCACCGGAAAGATTTTCGTGACGGCGTATTTTCTCACTCATCTGTCCCTGATTTTCGCCGATTGAAGCCTGAAGCTCACGCATCTGCTGTTTCAGGCTCTGCTCTTTCTGCTGTAATTCCTTATACTGCCCTTCCTGCAAAGTGCGGATTGTCTCCTCAAGTGTGGATTTTTTCCTATTGACTTTTCCAAGCTCTTTTTCCGCGCCGGAAAGGTTTACATAATATTCTTTTTCTTCTTTCAGACTTTCAAAATCCCTTGCCGCCTTTAAACGTTCGGTCATGTAATGCAGTTCCTGATACTGTTTCTCAAGCCGCTCCACGTCAGCCTCGTACTCTGCCAGACGTGCCTTTGACACTTTCTCTCCGATGCAGGCATTTGTGGTATAATCCTTTTTCCGCAGATGCCGGAAAATAAAATTACTGTACGAATAGCAATCCGGCGTCACGCCGTCTTTCACCTGCTCTAGCTCTTCCACGGAATGGCACTTGCTAATATGACCGAGGTATCGTTTCAGGCACACATCCACATAGGCTTCCTTCGTCTCAACCGCCTCATAAAGAGAGTTCTCCATGGCACGCGGCTCGCTGTCTGCGATCGCTTTGGAATTAATGAGATCCACTTCCTCAAACTGTTTCATCTCACGAAAGACCGCCGCCGCATCATGCGCAAACTTTGGCTCTGTAATCAGGGAAAACTTCAGCCTTCCCATACGACCCTCGACCGCATTTTTCCACTCTTCGTCTGCCACATCAAAAAGATCCGCCAGAATCTGGACTTTTATCGTTCTTCCGTAACGGTCGCTTAATTTCCGCTCCAGGGAACTTCTTGCAGAACGGAGATTCTCGCTGTAGGATTTCCGATTGTTTTTCATATCATCCACAAGCTTCTGCTTTTCTTTCAGTTCTTTTCCTGTCTCGCGCTTCTGCTCACTGTAATCTTCAAATTCGTTTTCAATATCCTGCTTTGCAGACTCTATTTTCAAATGCAGGTCCTGACAGTTTTCCTCTGTCACATTTCCGTTTTCGATTGTTTCAATGAGATTTAGAACCGGATTGCTGATATAATCGGTGATAACTTCATCCTCTTCCCACTGTTTCAATCCCTGAACGATTTTGCGCCACTGTCTGCTGTTATCGATCAGCATACGGCTTCTTTCCTCTAATTCCTCTAACTGCTGCTGTTTGTTTCCAAGATCGCTGGCTTTTAAATCTGCACTTACACGTATCAGCTCCTGTTCGACCTCTCCGCGCTCTCCGGCGAGCGTGTCTGCCTGTTGCTGCAGCTGTGCCTGCTCTTCTTCAATTCTTTTTTTGTCCTCCTCGGCTGCCTCTATTTTCGCCCGGAGATCCTCAATATCAATGCAGCGGATAAAACTCTCTGTGCGGATCATATCGGTCTGGAGCGTCACCAGCTCCTGCCCGGTCTCTTTTACGTCTGTCAAAAGTTCGATACGTTTCCGCATATCCTCAATTTTTTCCTTGATCTGGCGGTAGGCATCTAACTGCTCACTGATCGTTCCGATCGTGTCTGACGTGCTCTTTGGAAACATATAATCACGGATAAACTGTCCTGTTCCGTTTGTCATTTTCAGTGCGATCGCACTCTTTTCCATCGTGATAAAACGGTTTGGATCAATGTAACCTAAAATGACATCATATAACGTTCCAAGATAAGCTTCCTTGGAAGCGTAAATACGGTTGACATCCCCTTTTCCACGGTTATCCTTCGATACGGCTCTCTCATTTACCAGCTTTTTGATATCCTGATTGGAATAACAGAAGCCCTCCTCCGTGATATACCCCGGTTCCGGCATCTTTCCGGAATGGCTGAAATAGGAAAACTTTTTGATCTCAGAATCATTTCTTCTCACTTCAAACGCAATGCCCACACACGTAGTGATGTGCGTTCCCGTGTCCTTGATCTCCAACGCAATGACCGAGCAGAAATCGCAGTTTCCACGGTTTGCAGAACCATCTTTCTGCTCACCACGGAGGTAGCTTAAGACACTTCTGCGGTTTTTGGCATCATCCGCCGCCTTGTTCAAAAAACTCGGACTGAAGCTTCCATATAAAATAACCTGGATTGCATCCATAACGGTCGATTTTCCAGATCCGCTTTTTCCACTGAATAAATTCACATATTCATTAAATTCTAATACTTTATGATTAATTCCACCCCAGTTGTTCAGACACATGCGGGTGAAAATTTTCTTTGCCTGGCTCAAATGTACTGCTCCTTTTGTCAATGATCTAATTCTCTTTTTCCTCTTCTGTCAGAAGTTCTTCCACCTCGTCCTGATAGGTGCGCACCAGCTCGTTGATATCCATCGCAGAGCAGAACACGTTTACGGTACTGTAAATATAAATCGGGGTAAAATCTTCCAGATTGGCAACGGCACCCGGCAGTTCGATCATCTGATGCGTTTTCATCAAAACAAGTGCATCGTTCCACTCCTGCCCCGTGAGACGTCTTGTGATAAGGTTTGTATTTTTTCCATACTCACGGATCTCTGCCAGATTTGTGGTGGTTGCATGCAGACCTTCCCCCATGATTTTGTCACGGTAAATCATTTTTAACAGAATGACCAGCTTCGTTGTCATAAGACTCATATGTTCTGTCATAACGCCATCCCCCGTGATCCGGAAAATGTGTTCCTGCGGATCATGCACCAGTTCGCAGTCCAGCACAGACAGATAGTCTGCGATAAACTCTCTGTGGCGCAGACACACCTGATACCTTGGATTGTCTCGCTGCACCAAAGTGGCCGGGTCACATTTCACCTGTAAAATGCAGGTCTGCCGGAATAAATCCTGTATCGTTTTTCTGATATTTTCTGCCTCGCTCTGTGAGACAGTCTCCATATATTGTAACATTTTTTCCAATGCCCTCTTTCCTGTATCATAACTCAATTTTATTGATTCTGCCCGATCACAAGTCTTGAATAGGTTAGTCCGTCCTCACTCCGTATCTCGCCATCCACCGACACTGTATCTTCCGCAAGACGCTCCTCCGTCTCTTCCTGCCAGAGAAAAAGAAGTTTTTCCAGATCTTCCACAGATTTTACGGTCTCTTCTGTTGCAACAAAGATTCCATCCACGGTATTTTTCCTTCGGAAACTCTGTAACTCATTTCTTGTATACAACGGTTTTGGCACAAAATCCGTCATGTGCTGTTCCTTTGCGTCTATTTCTTCGTCCAGCATCACCGGTGTAAACGCTCCGTCCCCGCGGTCTCTTCTTCCGGCAAAACTGTTATCTGTAATATTTTTAAACTGCGAAGAAAAACGGATACGATCTCTCATTTCCACCAAAATCTCATCTTTTTTCCCACTGCGGTCTAACAGATTGATCAGTTTGATGATGTTATCTTCCTCACTGACGCCCTCCTGCAAAATGTAATGGATGCGGGCCAGCGCACGCTTTGCAAAAACGGTTTTCTGTTCAATAAGTTTATTGTACTTGCGCTCGATCATGTCAAATTCCCGCTCCAACTGCATCACGATCCTGCTCGTATCCTCACAATACTGCAATCTGTACTCATTTCTCTTCTGTAAAAGCGTGCCTGCTTCGAGAGATTTTTTTTCTTTCAGAAGCACTGCTTTTTTCTCATCATTTTCGTTTAAAATTTCACTGATAAGTTCTTTCACTGCCTCCTTGTATCGGTAAAAACTGTCCGTCGTCGTGAGGATCGCATATTTTTTGCTGTCACTGTTGTTGATCTCCTCCACAAGCACCTGCTGAATCCCGATAAAATGTTTCTGGGAGGACAGCTCATCAAAATAAGAACGCATTCCATCCTGCATGTTGGACAGCAGCTGCCCCAGACTTTTGGATGTGCGCAGTGCGCTTTTTAAAATATCATTGTTTTTTTCATTGTCAGAATGATAAGTAAACAACGCACTGTAAATGGAAAGCATGCTCTCTCTTTCCCGGCTGTCATCATCACTCTGCAGCTTTTTAAACAACTCGACATACAACTGGCTGTATTCCGGGAAAGAGATCACACAGGTATTCAGTTTCTCATCAAAATCACTTTTCAGCCATCCCCACCGGATCAGGTGGTTTAACATGCCGGAAGGAGAATCGCTTGGAAATAATGCATCCGGCGTTTCTCCTTCCTCCATATCGTCCTCTTCCTGCCACACGATCTTTGATTTCTCGATCGTATTCTCAATAATAAGCGCACACTCTTCCTGCGTAAGACCGAGAGAAGCATATACTTCATTGTTTTCCTCGTAAATGGCTGTGACAAACTGCATATATGCTTCCCTGTTTTTTGTGCGGAATAATTTATAAAAATCATTTGGAATTTTCTTCTTTAAAATCATGTATCTTAATTCCTTTGTTTAAAGCTCTGTCTTTCTATTATACACTATTTTTAAAGGCTTCCACAAGTTTATTTCTGATACTGCTATAAAGAAAAAGAGAAATCGTACAGACAAAATATGATGTTCCTGCTCGCATAGCTCGCAAAGGAAATCATATTTCATCTGTACGATTTCTCTTTTTTATTACCTATACTTTTTAAGCCTCATCCTTAGGAAGCACAATATTTAAGACCAGTGCAACAATTGCAGCCGGAACGATTCCGGAACCACCGAAGATCAACTGCATGGTATCCGGCAGCATTCTTAAAATGTCACTGTTTGCTCCAAGTCCATAACCAAGTCCCAGTGCGACAGATACGATCGTAATATTTCTTCCGGTCAGTTTTTCCTTTGTGATCAGCTGGATACCGCTGACTACGATAGAGGAAAACATCATAACTGCTGCTCCACCGAGAACACTCTGCGGCATAATAGAGATCAATGCTGCAAGCTTAGGAAACAGTCCGCAGAGAATCAATACTCCTGCTCCGCACGCAAGTGCCATGCGGTTTACAACCTTTGTCATCGTAACCAGTCCGACATTCTGGCTGAAAGAGGTATTCGGTAGTACACCAAATAACGCAGCAAGCGAAGAACCAAGTCCATCACACATAACACCTCCGGAAAGTTCCTTGTCTGTTGCTTCACGTCCAAGTCCGCCTTCCATAACACCGGAAATATCACCGATCGTTTCCACGGCTGTCACGATAAACATGATCAGTACCGGCACGATCGCACGCATATCAAAAATCGGTTTTACCGGCATTACTTTCGGCAATGCAAACCAGGAAGCTTCTCTCACTTTATCAAAATTCAAAACCCATGCCTTGGTGTATTCCACTCCGTCAGCATTCACTGCGGTTGTCGGAAGGATCATTCCCATAATAAAACATAACACATATCCTGCAATAATACCGATCAGGATGGAGGAAGAACTTGCCATTCCCTTTGCAAAGTGTTTTACCCCAAGAATAATGATCAACACAACAAGACCGATGAATAAATTTTCCAATGAACCATAGTCAGCCGCAGAAGATCCTCCTCCAAAGGAGCTGACACCAACACTGATCAGGGAAAGTCCGATCGATAAAACTACTGTTCCTGTCACCACAGCAGGGAAAAATCTGCGGAGCGGTTTTAAGAAAAATCCAAGCACGCCCTCAAACAGACCACCGATGATCGATGCACCCATGATCGCGCCATATGCGATCACTCCGCCACCCATAACACCTGCAACGCTTTTAAATACACCAATAAAACCGGAACTCGTTCCCATAATGATCGGAACACGTCCACCGACAGGACCGATTGCAAAAAGCTGGACCAATGTGACAACGCCGGCAATGATCATTGCATTCTGTAATAATTCCACATAAACCTCTGCAAAGTCAGATGCTGCTCCAATACCGCATGCACCACAGATCACGATCAGCGGTGTCAGGTTTCCGACAAACATTGCCAGAACATGCTGCAAACCATAAACGATCGCTTTCGGCCATGGAATTCTTCCGTCCATTTCATAAGGGGATGGCATCAAGGAGAGGGACGATAATACGAAACGGAAGCTGATGGAAAAAGGAGTGCCGGAAAAAGAGATTGCGTTTATTCATGATGCA
>ENA-UPWO01001387-UPWO01001387.1-human-gut-metagenome-genome-assembly--contig:-NODE-1387-length-10255-cov-21.093339_pt1 | contig 10255 bp, 5 predicted proteins | sample MGYA00250056_ERZ773388 | MGnify/ENA primary metagenome ERZ773388 (study PRJEB29103, sample SAMN06112004) | human gut metagenome | biome: human gut; feature: ankylosing spondylitis patient; material...
CACTGATTAGTGGAGAAACATACAGAAATCTCATATCCTTGTGGATATCTGCCTGTGTGTCTATGGTCGAGAGTATGAGGTCGCAGTCATACTCGTCAATATGCTCTATGCGGTCTGACGACAAAATGCTTACTATCCTTACATCCGGCACCCTGTTTTCTATTTTACCCGCTATTATACTGCCGGTCGCATAGCCTGCTGCACCGATTAACACTGCGCGCACTGTCATAGGATTTCTGTGCAGGGCTCCGCCCACCTGCAAGGCAATAAAAGCTATCTCATCCTCGCTCGGCATGGCGCCTGTGTACTTTTCGTAGTATCTCGATACTGTAAAGCATACCGTAAAGAGACTGGCATACGATTGTGTGATATCCGAAAGAAACGGATTGTCTATCTCTATGCCGAAATGAGTCCTCGCAATGGAGCCCGGTAAAAAGCTACGCATGCTCTCACGTAGAAGCTCATTTTCAATCAGATTGGCTGCGAGAAGATTTGACAGATACACTATCATCTCATCCTCTATGCTAAGTGCCTCCTCACAGGACATGACAACACGGTTTTGTCCCTCGGCACAGGAAAAAAGCATTGCCAGATACATGATTTCAGGCTGTGAGAGGCTGATGCCGTGATGTCTGTCCAGAAAGCCTGCTGCCTCCCTTGCCATGTTCTCATGCTCTGTCATTATGAATCCATTTTTCTGTACCTGCTGCTCTGTTTCGGTGCCCGCATCATCATCACTTACAGCATCACACATTCGGTTCGACAAATCTAACTCATCCGGCTTCAGCTCCTTCTCCACATCCACCCTGAAAAGTGCAATGGCTATGTACTCTGCCAGCATCTGAAATGTGTAATCCGTAAAGATGATATCAAAGCGTCTCTCCACATGATGTATCATGTCAACCGCCATCGACAGATTTACACTTCTGAAATTATTGGCTATCACCTCGGCCGCGCGTCTTGAAAGCCTGTGGTCATCGGTCTTGATAACCTGCTTATCACTGATTGGATATCTGCAGAAATGCCTCATGGCTTTTCTGATATCAAGCTCACTGCCTGTCGCATATATTCCGTAGCCCGCCGTTCTGTGCACCTTAATGCCAAAGAGCAGAAGCTCTGCGTCAAGCTCATTTATATCATCCATGATGACATTTTTGCTGACGTTTAACTCCTCCGAAAAAAGCGCATACGTGTATGTATCCCAGCCACTTAGCAGAATATACGATATGTAGTTCTGTCTCTTCTTCTGCGATACTGCTGCCGATTTCCGCCCTGCCACATCCAGAATCTTTCCTATCTGCGCATCGCTAAAGCACGGCTTCATGCCTTTGCCCGGCTTTCTGTCGAGCGTCATAGAGTTTTGCTCACAAAAATCAGCCACCTCCTTCAGATATGTCTTCACACTTCGCTCCGACATACCTGTGGACGCAGCGAGAGCCTTTGATGTGACAAGCTCATTGTTGTGCTCTGCCAGCTTTTCAATTATCAATAATCCCTTTTCTGAAAGCATAAATCAAAGTTCTCCTGATTATACGTAATTTAACAATTCGACCGGTTCATCTATCAGATTTGTTGCACCATGCTCCTTCAAAAACTCTACATCCCTGAAGCCCCATGTGACAGATACGCACTCCAGACCTGAGTTTTTCGCTGTGGCGATATCCACATCAGAATCCCCCACATAGATTGCCTCATCCTGTGTCACTCCAAGCTCCTTTAGTGCCTTCTGCACCATATCAGGCGCCGGCTTTTTGCGGATGCCTTCCTCCTCCATCTCGCCGACTGCCGATGTCATATACTCCTTGAAATAGAGCTGATTGAGCTCCTTTACCGCCGGGTCAAGCTTGTTTGAAACAATAGCAAGCTTTATGCCGTTTAATTTAAGCTCCTTTAAAAGCTCCATGATTCCATCATAAGGTGCTGTATTGTCATTGCAATGAGCCTCATAATATTCCTTGAAATCCGAAAATGTCTTTTCAAACTTTGGATTGTCTGCCCCCTGTGGCACTGCGCGCTCCATCAGAAGCTTTACACCGTTTCCCACAAATCTGCGCACCTCGTCGAGTGTACGCTCCGGCATGCCATTTTGTTTTAATGCATAGTTTGTTGCATTTTTTAAATCCTCAAGTGTATAGAGAAGTGTTCCATCAAGGTCGAAAACGACCGCTTTTTTACGGTTTTCCTCCTCACCCTTTGCTATATGTGTCTTTTCAAATTCTGTCTTGCTTATCATATATGCCTCATTCCTGTCATCATTTGGCAGAACCATAATATCTCCAGGTCTGCCTGATATATAACTGCTGTCATCCTTATTCTTAAATAGCTTTACCTTGTGCTTTAGCACAAATGCTCTTGAAAAATCCTCCTCAACAGGTATGCACACTCTGGCATGTGCCATTCCATCCACTATAGTCTCCGTATCCTTATTCTTGAACTTCGGGACATAATCTGTCTGTTTCACAGTAAACCGCCAGTCCTTGTATATCCTGAAGCTTTTGTTCAGCCTGTCCAGATTTAAAATCCGTACACTGCCGTCTTCTCCTATTATGACTACCGTATCTTCACTAACCGGTGTGGAGATATCCCCCTTAGCTGTCCGCACTCCCATGCAGCAGCCCACAGGCAGTATATCCTTTGCAATGATACATCCCATCGGTATCGGGCGTTTTTTATAATCCACTTTTTTGAAGCCACTCGTATCAAAATCTTCTCCGTAAATTATCTTTGTATCGTTTAAATAATCAAAAATCCTCTCTTCCAATAATGATTTGATTGCAGAATCCGAAGGACGTTTGTGTGTACCATCGCTGCTGTACTGAAATCTTGGTGTCACGTCTTTTTCTTTGCAGTAGACATTATAGCTGTCTATCAGCAGATCCATCGGAATAAATCCACCGGCCTTGTAATAATGCCCTCCGCCTGAGCCTATGTCCCTGCACACTTCCTGCGCCATTTCGCTTGCGCTCACCTCTTTTATACAGCTTCTAAACGAAAGCTTCACTCCATTCTTAATCACTGAAAATACCATACATATGTCAATAGCATCCACCTCCAGCACAAAATCGCTTATGATGCCGAGTACATTCGGGTCACATGCCCCTGCCTTTACGATTGCCAGACGATATTCCTCTATATAATCGCGCCCCAGCAAAGCTGTTGCGGCTATGTCCAGCTCCTCAAGTGACATGTTGGCATTTCGGAATTTGGCCACTATAGTGCTGTCAAAATCCGCCTCATCGCGCAGATCCCTATCAAGCGAATGTGTTATCTCGGTAAATTCTCCGGTGTCGGTGTAAAGTCCATAATACAGTGCTGTTGCCAGGCTTCGATTTATCTCTACGCCCTCCTCACGCAGCATATCCCACACAATTGTCGCACATGAGCCCATATAGCTCATGACACGGTTCATAGCAGGAAGCTCTCCCGATACTCTGTGGTGATCTATGACAGCTACATTTTCTGCCTTGAAAAATGTGACATTCCCACCACCGTACTGACAATCGACAGTCACAAGCAGCTGCGGATTGTCTAAAAAATCCACATGCTCTATCGGTATGCCAAGACTGTCTACCATAAGCACCAGATTGCTCTTGTGTATGATATTCCTGCCTCCGTATACAAGTCTGGGACTTTTTCCATTCATCCTCAGATATTCATAGACTCCAAAGCCGCTTGCCAGTGCATCTGCGTCCGGATTATCATGACATTGCACAATTATGTTATCAAATTGTAATAAATCACTTAGCTTCATTATTAGCTCCCTGAATAGTTATATTAATTCATTTTCTCATATGTGTATTTATGGCTGCTTCAAATAATCACATTATTTCAGGTACGGAAACAGCAGCGAGCTTCTGTCCTTCTCATCAAACATCGAATTGTACTGCAGGATATTGTATGCCTTTATCCATTTTGCCTCGTCTCCTGTTGCGTCATCCACATGCATAAAGCACTCATTCTTTTTCGAATAATAGCCCCGTGAATTTATGGCCGGAATCTTCTCCATCAGCTCTGCGAGGAACCGGTTGTATGCCGGCAGATCTATGTTGGCTCTCTCAAGCGTCAGTGTGGACAGGTAGTTGAGGCTCGTCACATCAACTTTCTGTGCATCCGTCTCGTAATTGGTCCATATGAAAAACGGCACCTTGTACAGATTCTCAAGCTCCTGCTCCGTAAGTCCGGAATTGCCCTTGCCATTTAAAAGCTTGATAAAATCATTGCATAATCCCGGCTGGTGGTCTCCAAAAAACACAATCTCTACCGGATCATCCACACCCTTAAAGTATGTGATGAGATTTTCGAGTGCCTTGTCACTTTCATTCAAAAGTGACAGATACTGGTTCGCATCGGTGTATGACGCTCCAACCTTGTAAACCTCCTGGTTGAAGTTGTCATATCTCTCACCGTAGCCACCGTGGTTTTGCATCGTGACTCCCATGATGTAAAGCTTCTCGTCATCGCTCTTTTTCTCGTAGCGGTCAATAATCTTATCATAGAGCTCCTGGTCAGTGATATATTCCCTGAGTATTTTTGTCTGGTCAAAATCATCTATAAAGTATGTCTCATCATAGCCCAGATGCGGATAAACCTTGTTCCTGCTCCAACCTGTCGCATAGTACGGATGCATCGCAACCGTCGTATAGCCGATATTCTTCAGATTTGAGACTATGGAAGTCGGGTCATCATTTATATACTGCTGATAAACCACCGAGCCATCCGGCAGAAATGCCATCGAGTTTCCTGTCTCAAATTCCCACTCAGAGTTCGGCGTCTTCGCACCGTACACGGACGAAAGCGCATAGCCTTTAAGCGTATTTTCACTCAGAGAATCCATAAACGGTGTGACCTGCGTGTTGGTCTCAAAATCTCCCACCACCGACAAATCAGCAAACGACTCATTCATGATAACAATGATTGTCGGATTTTTCGCATCAGACTGCGAATATGAGCTGTCCGTTTCCTTGAAATTGCCCGCTATCTTGTCAACTGCTGCCTTGCTGTAGCCATCAGGTGCCTTCACAAAGCTGTCCCTTATGCCGAGCACAAAGTTCAGCAGATAGCCGTTTCTGTACGTGCCCTTTTTCTCCCAGGTCTCGGTGTTCAGTGACATGGAATTCATAATGACATACAGCACGCATATTATTGTGAGAAGAATCGAAATAATTCTCATATGGATAGCCGACTCGAACTGCACTTCTATGCGCCTTACCAGCATGATATACAAAACAGCCGCCAGAATCACATACAAAAATTTGTAGTCTATGACGAATTTATATTTTGTCACGACGGAAAGTCCTGTTCCCGCTGACTTCAAATCCGCATACGTAAACTCATTGCCACGGAATTCATAGACAAAGTAATCTATAAATCCAAACGCGAGTATGGCAATTGATGCTATGGTACATGTCAGCCTCGTGTTGTTTGTGATAAAAAGTATCACCAGATATATGGCGAGCGCCAGAACCACATTCACCACGCATACCATATCGGTGGTTTTCACAAAGTCCTCATCCGTCAGCAGCACATACTGCACCGAAAAAACAGATAGTATCGCTCCGATGACAAGCAGCATCGCAGCCCAAAGCCACGACAGCTTCACCGGAAGCTCAAGCTTCACATTTACAAGTCCAAAATATACTGCCGCAAACAAAAGAATCACCCACCAGCTTGCCGATGTAAAGTAACCTACCAGCGCGGCCGCCACTGCTGCAATTCCAAAATGTATGTTGTTTTGTTTTGTTATCTCAAATTTGATGCTCATTTCTGCCTCTTCATATTGCCTCTTAATATTGCTTCTTAATGTTGCTTCTTAATGCTTCCTCTTAATGCTGCCTGTTAATGCTTCCTCTTAGTTCTTTCTCTTAATGTTGCAATTTGATTTTAAATGATATTTCCTAATTAGCAAAGAAGTCCTCAATTTGACTGTATATAATGTGCATCAGATTTGTTCTTGCCTCAACGCTTGCCCACGCAATATGCGGTGTAATAATCAGCTTGTTTGAATCCTTTATCGCACGGAGCGGATTGTCCTCACTCATAGGCTCCTGCGCCAACACATCAAGACCTGCCGCCGCCAGCTCTCCATCCATAAGCGCCTGTGCCAGATCCGCTTCATTCACTATAGGACCTCTGCCAAGATTTAAAAATATCGCAGATTTTTTCATCTTTTCAAACGCAGCCTTGTCCATCAAACCAAGTGTGTCATCTGTGAGCGGCGCATGCACCGACACGATATCAGACGTGGTAAGCAAAGTATCAAAATCCACTCTCTCATAGCCCGGCTGCGAATTTCTTCCTGATGTAGAATAATAAACCACATGGCAGCCAAAAGCCTTTGCGATATCAGCCACGCGTCTTCCGATATTTCCAAGCCCCACGATGCCCCAGGTCATACCGCTAATCTGGTGAAACACATTGGAAAAATGCGTAAACGACGTATCACCCACATATTTCTCGCTTTTCACATAATCATCATAATATCTCAGCTTCTCAAGCAGATAAAATAGCAGTGCAAACGTATGCTGCGCCACGGTCTCTGTAGAATACCCTGCGACATTTCTCCATTCAATGCCTCTTTTTGCCAGATATTCTTTATCCAGATTGTTTGTGCCTGTTGCAGTCACACATACGAGCTTTAAATTTTTTGCCTGTCCTATAGATTTTTCATTTACCTCAACCTTATTTAAAACAATCACATCAGCATCTCTTGTGCGCTCCGCTGCTTCCTCTGTTGTCGAAAAATCATATTTGACAACCTCTCCGAGCTTGTCATATTCGGAAAGGTCGATGTCGTCACCAATTGTTTTGGAATCTAAAAATACTATTTTCATGGTTTGCTTCCTCTGTGCTATATATTTATTCGCTTTTAATTTTTTTGGTGGGGACTTCGCACCTGCAGGCTGTGAGAGTGCGCCGGACATATGGTATATTCCTCAGAAATATATGAAGTCAGCCACAAAAAATGCATCCGGATAGTCTGTTTTATCAGTCTGCTTTTTATCGTCACCGAAGGTTAATGGAACTTTGTGGCAGTTCATATATTTCTTCGGAACACACCATATGCCAGCGGTAATGCAGGTTTGCGTGTGCGAAGTCATCTCAATAATTATCTATATTTATCAATGTTTATCACTATTTATTGTTATTTGACAATTTTAATCTTTATTTGCCAATGTTTATGATTACTAAAAATACAGCTTGCTTTAAATACTAACAAATTACCTAGCATAATAGCATTAACATAATAGTATTAGCGCAATTTATAAATGTAATCATATGTTCATTTCATACATATAAATATATTTATACCACATTTCCGGAAATAAAACCACTGTATCAGTATTTGATTAAACAAAGCTTAAGAAAGCCCACCATATTAATGATAAATTTCATCAATATGGTGAGCTTTTAATATTCTGCATCATACTTGCATGCAAAGCAGCATTTTATCTCACAGAGAATTTGTAATCGGTCTCTGTGTGGTATGTATCGCCTGCCTTTGTAACAGGTGTACTGAAGTTGGTCTCATTTATTGAGTTTGGATAAAACTGTGTCTCGAGGCAGAATGCATCGCGGTTATTGTATTTGACTCCACCCTTGCCTTCCTGTCCCACGATAAAGTTGGCAGTATAAAGCTGGATTCCGACACAGTCGGTGTATACCTCCATCTGTATGCCACTCTCAGGTGAGTATGCTGTTGCGACCTTTTCTACTCCCGGAGCTGTCTTGTCTATTGCAAAATTGTGATCATATCCACTTCCATAGTGAAGCTGTGTATCATTTGCCTCAATATCTCTTCCGATTGGCTTAGCCTCTGTAAAATCAAATGGTGTACCCTCAACCGGTGCAATCTCACCTGTAGGAATAGCCTTGGAATCCTTTACAGGTGTGTAATGCTCAGCATTTATCTGCAATGTGTGAGTGTATACACTTCCTGATGCATGACCATTCAGATTGAAATAGCTATGGTTTGTCATATTGAAGGTAGTTGTCTTATCTGCCTTTGCATTATATATAATAGCAAGTGCATTTTCTTCTGTTACCTTAAATGTCACATCAACGACTGCATTTCCCGGGAAGCCCTGCTCCAAATCTGCATCCTCTATCTCAAAGGTAATCTCATCTGCCTTCTGCTCCTTAACAGTCCAGAAGCGCTTAGAAAAACCATTTGATCCACTGTGAAGACTGTTCTCATTGTCATTAGCCTCAAGCTTATATTCCACTCCATCAATATTAATCTTTGCATCGGATATCCTGTTTGCATATCTGCCGACAGTAGCACCAAAATAGCTGTACTCCTTCTCGTATGACTTCACATTGTCATATCCTAAAATGACATCTCTCTCATTGCCATCCTTGTCCTTTACAAAAATAGATACAACTGAAGCGCCATAGTCTGTCAAAAGTACTCTCAATCCACCGCCATTGCTGATTTCGTAAAGCGATGCCTCCACTCCTTTTGATGTTGTACCGAAAGTTTTTTTACTCATGCCCCATATCCTCCTTTGGTTACATTATGTCTGTTGCATTTTTTGTAACTTTATGTTTGTTACATTTTGTTTTAGTACATTATGTTTTTTACATTATGTTCTGTTACTCTTTGCCTGGTAGCATTTCGATTGCATAATCGCGTTTTTCTTATTCTACGCATTCCTTTGTATTTTACTTCTTTTGATCGCATAAGTAAACTTTTTCGTGCAAATATCCGATAAAATATTTATAACAAATATTTAAGTGCAATTATACGTTCAAAATAAAATCTAAAATAATAGTAACTGCATAGTTATAATTAAAAATAATAAGAGGATTAACATGAGTACACGAGTAAGTTCAGCAACAAATCTTTCAGCAACATATTTTATGAGAAATTTTTATTCAAACAACCGCGATGCCATGAAATCATCCAAACGCAAAGAATATAGTATTACAGAGCTCGCTTACGATGATTCAACCGCCCTGCACCGCGCAGCTAAAAAATTAAAGAACTACAAGTATTCGGACGACGAAAATACGGATAACATCCGCCAAACAGTCATGGCTCTTGTTGACACATACAATAATTCCATTGATTCCGCCTCAAACAGCAGTTCAACCTCCATGAAGCGTTATGCCAAGCAGCTCAAAAAGCTGGCAAGCAAATACAGCGACGAGCTTGAGGACATTGGCATCACAATAAACAATGATGGTACTCTGAAAGCAAATGAGGAGCTCGTCAAAAAAGCCGACGCAGACACTCTTAATTCTCTGTTCGGAAATGACAATGACTTCACAAGCAGTCTGTATCGTGTCTCACGCCAGATGAGCAGCTCGTCATATGATGATTACTACACATCTCTGCGGACAGGAAGCAATATAAATCTGACGGTGTAAATCTAACGGTGTTTTTTATAATGTAATTTTAGCATTTCAACTGTAGAATTTCGACTTTGCAAAAGAATAATAGATAATAAATATTTGGCTGTCTTTTTTTTAATTAGAGCAAAAAAAAGACAGCCATCGTTCTGCTGTCTTTTAGGAGAAGGTATTTTACTATGGGGATAGTAAAAAATATATAATGTATTGGGGGGTTTTTACAGTTATTATAGTATCACCTTGGCCTCTGAAAGTGTTAACAAACATGCACAAATTTTCGATTATTTTTTGTGCAGTTTTACTAATTAAAATACGTTGTCCGGAGTTCAATTCACCATATATCAATTGAAAAAGAAAACCACCACTCTTACGAGTGATGGTTTTCTTTTTCTAATGAGACATCGGGGATTCGGTCTACGCTCCGCTTCGGTCCGCGCTGAACAGACGTCCCCCGGACGTCTAGCGCCCCGACCAACTACGTTGTCCGGAGTTCGAACCCTCCGATGTCTTGCATTAAAAAACGCCTCTCTAAGAGAGACGTTTTTCAATGAGACATCGGGGATTCGAACCCCGGACAACTTGATTAAAAGTCAAGTGCTCTACCACCTGAGCTAATATCCCATAATAAATTAAAATGCCCAGTTCCGGAATCGAACCAGAGACACACGGATTTTCAGTCCGTTGCTCTACCAACTGAGCTAACTGGGCACAATGCTTACGCATCGAGTTGCGGGAATAGGATTTGAACCTATGACCTCCGGGTTATGAGCCCGGCGAGCTTCCAGACTGCTCCATCCCGCGATAGTATTTAGTTACTCTATAAAGAGTAATGGGCAGAGATGGATTCGAACCATCGAAGCAAGTTGCAGCAGATTTACAGTCTGTCCCCTTTGGCCACTCGGGA
>ENA-UPWO01001394-UPWO01001394.1-human-gut-metagenome-genome-assembly--contig:-NODE-1394-length-10235-cov-234.631128_pt1 | contig 10235 bp, 8 predicted proteins | sample MGYA00250056_ERZ773388 | MGnify/ENA primary metagenome ERZ773388 (study PRJEB29103, sample SAMN06112004) | human gut metagenome | biome: human gut; feature: ankylosing spondylitis patient; material...
TTGTGAGTGCAAAGATAAGGCACGGCAATCTAAAAACAAGCGTTTTCAATTTCTGTGGCAGTATGTTGCCGGGGTTTGCCGACTTCAACGCCAAAAACAACAAGAAAAACTTGCACGACTGCAACGAATACATGAACAATGATGAGTTGAGAAATACGTTGAAGTTCTCACAACTATCTCGGTATGCAAATAAGCAAGCCACAACTAAATTGCCACGTTACACCCAATCAGTTGCATGGCTGCACTCAGTACACTTACTTTGCACCCGACAATCGGTCAATGGTGCAAACCGTGACCACTATACTAACAAATAAAACAGCATAAGCTATGGCAAGAACAAAAGATGTAGTCTTGGCTCCTGAGCAAAAGGAGCTGATGGAAAAAGAGTATTTGGATTTTGTTAAACCATCTACGTATGGCAACAAAGCCAATCCAAGTAGTTGTAATTCTCTCTATGATGATGTAGAGAACCCAGAGTTGAGAGCAATTGTAGAGAAAGTTGCTGCAACAACTCCCTATAGAGAGGAAACATCAACGAACGAGGCTCAATCGCCACCGAATCCGCAGAAGCGCATCAGCGGCAAGCAGCGCAAGGCGACATTGGAGGAGTATCAGCAGACCTTCCTCCAGGTTCCAAGGATTGACGACCGCAAGCCAGTCTTCGTCAGTTCCGATGTACGAGACCGTCTTGATCGTGTCGTCCGCATCCTCGGAGGGAGACGCATGAGCGTATCGGGCATCATCGAGAACATCGTGCGCCACCACCTAAGCCTTTATGAAGAGGACTTCGAGGCTTGGCGCAAATTGTGAGAATTAAGGTCTGCGACCTTGGACGTGGATAGCTGAAAGGCTGTAGTTCCAACTAACGTGTTCTGAGAGGGAGCGAGGTTATGTTTTGGGAACCCCAAAACGCCTCGCTCCACCATGAGGGCGGAGGAATTTTGCTCCCGGCGGTCGCAAAAATTAGTGTACCAACTGTAAACAGTATATCGAATGACAAGCATACAGAAACAGAACAGGAAAAAGGGTGGAAGACCGCCCACAGGCAGGATTCACAAGCTGTCGAAGTCTGTCACGGTGAAGTTCTCGAAGCCAAGCTACGAGGCATTGAGACTGAGGGCGAGAAAAGCCAACCGCAAGTTGGCGGAGTACATCCGTGAGTCCGCCTTGAACGGCGAAGTGGTCAGTGGACACAACACTGAGACGATAGCCATAGCCAAGAATCTCATTGGCATGGCGAATAACCTCAACCAACTTACCAAGCTGTCGCATCAGAGAGGTTTCCAAGAAACCTATGTATATGTGGTGGACTTGTTGAGAAGATTGAAAGCAAGCCTTGGCGAGTATCGCCAAGCAAGTTATAAACCGAAGCCAAGCAGTATGGGCAGAAAGGAGGATACCACATGATAGGCAAGCTAAAGAAAGGCAGCTCATTTGGTGGTTGCATCCGCTATGTTACAGGCAAGGACGAGGCGAAAATCATCGCCTCGGATGGTGTGTTACTCGGCACGAATGCCGAGATAACGCAAAGTTTCGAGCTACAGAGGCAGCTAAATCCAAGGATTAAGAAGCCTGTGGGACACATTGCACTCAGTTTCAAGCCCGAGGACAAGCCACGTTTGACGGATGATTTCATGGCTAAGATAGCCATTGAATACATGCAGATGATGGGCATCACCAAAACCCAATTCATCATCGTAAGGCATCACAACACCGACAATCCACATTGTCATATCGTGTATAACCGCATCAACAATGAGGGCAAACTCATATCAGACACCCATGATTACAGACGTAATGAGCAAGTGACCAAGGCTCTAAAATCCAAGTATGGGCTTACTTACGGAACGGACAAGAGCAAGACTAACACTCGCAAATTGCGCAATGCAGAGCGTGCCAAATACGAGATTCACAATGTTGTTAAGGACGCATTAAAAATGGCAGATAGTTGGGAAAAGCTCAGAAGCGAACTTGCAAAACGAGGTGTTCACTTGGAGTTTGTCTATAAGGACAAGGAGCGGAGCAAGGTTCAAGGCATCCGTTTCTGCAAGGATGGATATAGCTTCAAGGGTACGCAGATTAGCCGAGAATACAGCTTTGTCAGGTTGGATGCAAGACTTGGCACAGAGTATAATCGTGTATCGCCAAGAGCCGAATCTATGCAGGGAGGACAACTAAGTTGTCACCAAGTAGAACAGACTCAACCAACGGCAGAACATACCCAAGACCCTTGGAGTAATATTTCTTCCATCGGCTTGTTTGCTCCGTCTAATGCCCAAACTTATGAGTCATTCCCAGAGGATGAATCCGCCAAGAAGAAAAAGAGGAAACGCAGAAAGGGCTTCAGCCTTTGATGCAAGTTACAAACTTAAAATTAGAATCGAACATGAAAGAAGAACTATTGGAAGCCATCTACGGCACAGTTGAGAGATTGGAGCAGAAAGTTGATGAACTTTCTGTCTCCACAAAGAACGCAGGAGCGGAAACCGTTCCTGCAAGTAATGACATAACCAAGTTGGATAAGTCAATCAATGCGATGTTTATCAAAGAAGAGGAAGTCAGAGGTAAAATATCCAAATTAAGAGATGCCATTGTCGTTTTTGCAGACCTTATTAAGGTTGAACTTGGCAAAAATGAGCAGCGAAGCAAGTTCTTGGTTGATGCAGTCAAGCAGATGATACAAGGGAATGATGTTTCCTCAAAAGCATTGCAAGATAAACTTGAAGTGATGAACAAATCACCTCAAAAGAAGGTTGTAATCCATCGCTTCGAGCCAACCTCAAAGAATATTCTTCTTTTCATAGGTGGATTGGCTCTATCTCTTGTCATTTCCATTTGGGGCAATCTCACCCAATGGCGAGAGCATCAAGATTGGGAGGAGGCAGATTTGAAATATAGGGCATTGAAAATGGTTCTTCCATCTGATGACCCGAATATTCGCTACATCGAAAAGTACTTCTCTATATGTCGAGACGAAAATGTTATAAATAATGTGAGGAATCGTGTTGCTGCTTACGAGGATTCTGTTCGCCACCATTATAAAATGATAGAAATGGCAACATACAAGGATAGTCTTACCAATTGCAAATTACTTGAAATTGAAGGTAAGAATATGCCTTGAAAAGCCAAATAAAGGACTTTTTCTTTATGTAACACAATTTTAATATTTCCGTAAATACGCTGTAATTTTCATATAGTACCTTTGCAACGTCATTATTCCTCATATACTGAGGATTGATAAGAATATAATAGATTAAGCAATAAAAAATAATTATACAATGAATAATAAGGGGATTTTAACAACGGCCTTGTGCCTATCTGTAATGACCTCGACGATGGCACAGAGTATCACGGGAAAAGTAGTGGACACCAAGGGTGAGCCTTTGGCTTTCGCCAATGTGGTGCTCCTAAATCGGCAAGACTCCGCGTTCGTCAAGGGAGCGGTGAGTGGAGAGGATGGTAGCTTCTCAATAGACTCCATCTGCAATGGCGGAATCATCAAGGTAACATCCGTGGGCTACAAAACCATCTGCAAGGATTGCGAGGGTGAAAATGTGGGTGTCATCAAGATGGAAGAGGACAGCAAGATGCTCGGTGAAGTTGTGGTGAAATCATCACGCCCTGTTATTGCCATCAAGGGCAATGCCTTGGTTACTACTGTAGTTAATTCTCAACTGTCTCATGCAGGCACGGCAAATGACGTATTGCGCCAAGTGCCAATGGTCACAGGAAGAGATGGCAACTTCGAAGTGTTTGGCAAGGGTGTGCCACTCATCTATATCAATGGGCATGTCGTACAAGACAAGAATGAACTAGCACAACTCAACTCACAAGACATCAAGAATGTGGAAGTTATCACCAATCCTGGTGCAAAGTATGATGCTTCCGTAAAGTCAGTCATCCGCATTCGTACCAAGCCATCGCGAGGCGAAGGCTTTGGTGGAACCCTTCGTGCCCAAAATGGTTTCCGACACTATTTTTCAAGTATGGAACAAGCAAACTTGAAATATCGCAAAGGTGGTTTGGAGGTATTCACCAATCTTAATTATTATACCGGCCAATTCTATAGTTATGGAGTCACAAATATGGAAACGAAAGCTTCTACCAATTGGCTTCAAAACATAGAAAGCATCGGTCGTATGCGAAACAATGAGTTCTTCGGCAAGTTTGGATTGTCATGGATGCTCAACGAACATCATTCCATCGGTGCTTATTATGTGAATGGAGCTGGACTGCAAAAGGAATATCCTGATTATAAGTCCATTTCGTATGCCGATGGAACACTGAAAGACGAGGTTTCCACAATAGGACTCAACAGGACACATGCCGTTCCAAAGCATCATGCCAACATCTATTACAATGGAGAAGTGGGAAAACTTGGTGTTGACTTCAACATGGATTATATGTGGAGAAAAAAGCGCAAGACTTCCAATCTGTCGGAGACAAACATAAACAATGAGGATAATGTGGTTACATCCAATGGTTTCGGGCACTCACGAATGTTTGCCGAGAAACTGGTATTGAGCTATCCTCTGTGGAAAGGACAACTTGAAATGGGTAATGAATACACCGCCTCACAGACATTGAATGATTTCAACATCAACATGGCTACTATCGGAAATAGCAACACCAAGAGCAACGAGAAGAACATTGCAGGTTTCCTCTCAATTGGTCAGCAGTTCGGAAAGGTTGCCGTAGAGGCAGGACTTCGTTACGAGCATGTCAACTTCAAATACACGGAAAATGGGCAACTCAAGGAAGACCAAAGCAAGACTTACAACAACGTTTTCCCTTCTTTGTCTATTTCTACAGAGATTGGAAAAACGCAATTATCATTGAGCTACACAAGCAAGACTCAACGTCCATCATACGATGACCTTGACGGAACAGTCAGCTATGTCAATCGCTTGACCTTGGAAAGTGGAAATCCTTACCTATCTCCTATGAAGATTCATTCTGTGGAGTTGATGGGTGCATGGAAGCAATTCTTTGCAAAGGTTTCATACGAACATAGGAAGGATGCCTTTATCCAGACTACGAAATCTTATGGCGAGGATGGAGAGGTAAAGTTGCTGACCATGGAGAATACTCCAAAGATAGATGAACTACAAGCATTCGTTGGCGCACAATTTAAGGTTGGCATTTGGGAACCTAAAGTGAATGCAGGCATCATCAAACAGTGGTTCACTGGCGAATATATGGGTGAGCGCAAATCCTTCAGCAATCCTTTGGGAATCGTGCAGTTCCAGAATGCCATCCATCTGCCTGGCGACATTTGGATGAATATCGATATGGAATGGAACAGTCGTGGCAACAAGGACAACATGAAGTTCAGTTCTTCCTCATACCTGAATGCCAAACTTTACAAGGCTTTTGGGAAAGACCATTTTTCCGTGTCGCTTGAAGCCAATGACATCTTCAACAAGAGCTACCGTAATGTAACATTCTACAACAAGGATGTTACACTTTGGCAAAACATGACGACTGATAGCCGTGCCTTGCTCTTGACATTGCAATATAACTTCAATACAACAAGAAACCGATATAAAGGTAAGGGTGCTGGCAATGAAGAATTGAGTCGTTTCTAAAAATTAAAAGAGGTATCCGAAAATCTTTAAAAGAGTAGGAATATGATTTAATTTTTATACATTATGGAAACAAACAACGATTTGTTGAAGCTCTCAGAAAAAATGGGGCTTCGTGGATTAGAGGACGAGTGCATTGTCCTTGAGGATGAACGTGCTGATGACATTTATGGCGGCAAGTTTGTCTGCTTTGGCAATTACAACAACTGTTCATTTGGCAATTGTGCCTAAAATGGTACATTAGTATGTTTTTGAGAGTTGGCCTTTTGTGCCTTGTTTGACATAAAAAGTCAACTCTCGTTTTTTTACAAACGAATAGAAATGAATTACATATTATCAAAATACACTTTTGCAGTTTCTAAACGCACTTCTAGTGGTCAGGAAATTTGTTTGCTGTTTTCTGGACGAACAGGCAAAAATATTTTAGTCTCTAAAAAAGTTTTTTCTATAGTTGAGAATGGAAAATTTACCACTCTTCAGCCAAAAGTATTGGAAATTTTAATATCAGAGAAAGTTCTTGTTCCAAGTACAGAAGATGAATTGGATGAAATCAACAAGGAAAATAAAGTGCAATTATCAAAAAAATCCACTGATCGATTGTATGTGTCAATCCAGCCAACAGCCGCTTGTCAACTTGCCTGCGACTATTGCGGACAAGCTCATTCTCGCAAGTTTTTAACGGATAGCTTGATAGAACAAATAGTTTGTCGCATCAAGCAAAAAATATCCCTAAAAGATACAAAGTCGTTAGAGATAGGATGGTTTGGTGGTGAGCCATTGATGGCTTTTTCCAAGATGAAAAAGTTAAATGAACAATTGAAAGATATTGCAATTAGTCGTAACCTAAAATATACAGGACATATAACAACTAATGGTTACGCATTGTCTCCTTCTATATACAAAATGCTGAAGGAAGATTTCAATGTGTATCGTATAGAAATTACTCTTGATGGTAGCAAGGAATTTCATGACAAAAGAAGAGTAACGACAAGCGGAATTGGTTCTTTCGATATCATCTTCAACAATTTAAAGGCAATCACTCAATCCCCTTTCTATGATAAAAATACATGTGTGATTAGTATTAGATGCAATGTAGATGAAAGAAATATTGAAGGGGTTATGCCTTTGTTGGAAATGCTATATAAGCATAATATGCAGGATAAGATTATTTTCTATACAACCCCTGTTGTCTCATGGTCTAACAATGGAGCAGGTAGTATGCTAGGACATAAATTGTTAGGAAAGTTGTCTTCAAAGCATATAGAATATATGATAAATCATAATTTCAAGGTTACAATTCTTCCGAAAAGAGTTGCTCCTTACCAATGTATAGGAACAGACAATGATGCAGAAATGTATGATGCTGATGGAAATATTCTGGATTGTTCAGAAACCTCTTATTCCGAGTATTATAAGTCCAAAGGTTTTGTTTTGGGAAATGTAGAACAAAAAATAATAGTTCCGAATAAGCGTAGTTGTTTGCATGATGTTCCTCAAATGTTACTTGAAAAACGAGTATACCCTTGCAACAACTGTAAGTTTTACCCTCTTTGCGGAGGTCTATGTCCACTTGGCTTATTGGAAAAAGAACCACGATGTCCTTCCTTCATATACAATATTGAAGATAGGATATATTTGGATTATCTAGCAAAAATAAAGAAATAAAAAGATGAATATTATTCAATCATTTTTCAACAAACGTATAACACCCCAAAATATAAATTATAGAGGGGGCTACTTATCTTCATTTGTATTTTGGTTATCAATTGCATATAGTTGTTTACTTCTCAAGCGTAATAACCCTACATTACGCTTGTTGTTTTATGGTAATGAAACAATTGTTCACATCTTGAAGGATTTGTTTAAGTTGCCATATGACAAATATTATATTTGTGATTACAACGGTGATTACAATGAATGGTTTTATTGTTGGCCCAAGATTTTAACTTATCAAAGACAAAAAGAGCCATTTATACATATAGATTCTGATATTTTTATGTGGACTCCAATACCTGAAGCTTTATTGAAAGCTCCATTAGTGGCTCAACATAAAGAAAGAGACTCTAACTTTTATAGAGAAGTATTCAATGAAATAAAAAAGGATAATATCCAACTGCCACAGTACATAATGCAACATTGTATTGGGGACAAATATATTTCCTCATTTAATGCAGGGATTATTGGTGGAAATGACCTATTGTTCTTGCAGCGATATATTAATAATATAATAAATTTTGTTTCAAAGAATAAAGGTAATTTAGACAAAGCTTCTCGCAAATTTTTATACAATGTAGTTTTTGAACAGTGGTTATATTATGGAATGACCACTTTTGAGCATAAAGAGGTGTGTACATACTATAAAAAAGTAATTACAGATTTTGACATGCAAGATGCTACTGTTCCGACACAAACTGTTTCTGGCACACCTTTGAAATATATGCATGTTATGGAATACAAAGATAATATTCGTTGCAATAGGTTTATTGTTTATAATATGTTAAATGATTTCCCTAAGGAATACAAGCAAATTCTTACAGCTTGTGCCGAGATAGGAATAGATTGCCCAATATTTAGTAGTGACTTGGTATCAAAGAAATCTTTAAGATTGGAAAAACTTAAAAGTTCAACAAACTTGACAAAGTTGGAATCTGAGGAATTAAATGCATACGAAACTTTAAAGGAAAACTACAAAAATAGTTTTCTAAAAAACAGAAAAGAGCTTATCAAGATACAGCAGCACCAAATACAAATGGTAAAAATGCTTCAAAATTCGTTAATATCTGATGAGCATAAAATAGAAATGGAATTGTCTCATACTTTAAAAATTATTGAATGCAAAGAATCCCTGCTTGATTTGCTTGTATTTAAGTCTAAGCATCATAAAGCATCCAAGTGCATTCTATGGGTTTACAACCCTATATTGAACAAAGTAGATGAGTTTGTTTGGTCTTATAAGAAAGTGCAATTTCTTAAAGAACTTCTTAGAGAAGAAAATGCAAACTTACTTCTGCTTCAAGCATATGGTAAAGCATTAGAAATAGATTCTGATTTAAACACTTTTATAAGACAATGCGTTTTTGACGGAATTATAAATATTGAAAAAAAATGAAAATAGTCCAGACATATTATAGTTATGCTGATAACAAAAATCCGATTTATGATACTGCAGGTTTTCTTACTGCTGACATGAATTGGAAAAGCATGGCTGTCAGCTGCCTTCTTCTCAAAAAACATTACGGAAGCGTCACCTTATATTGCAACGGTAGTGTAAAAGAGATTGTAAGCGAATTGAAAATTCCTTATGATGAGATTGTTGTGATTCCAGATTTTATGCAAGAGTACAAAGGTTGTAACCTTTGGGCTTTGCCTAAGATATATACATATTCTCAACAAAAAACTCCCTTTTTGCATGTTGATTGCGATTGGTTTATGTTCGATAGACTCTCAACACAAATAGAGAAGTCTGATGTCATAGGACAAAATATAGAGTACGACGACCAATATTATAACAAAAGAACATTTGAAAAAATGTTGAGCTATGGTTGTGAATTTCCTTTATGGATAAAAGACATTGCAGAGTCTAGTTCTATTCTTAGAGTTATAAACGCAGGAGTTTTAGGAGGACAAGACATTTCTTTCATCCAAGAGTATGTTGAGCTTATAAAGAAATTTATACATGCCAATGTTGATACATTGCGAAAAATCAATGACGGATTTGTCAATTCTATCTATGAGCAGTTGTTCTTGTACATTCTTTCCCAAAAACATAGGAAAGAAATAGGTCTCTGCACTGTTGGCGACAAACTTAGTACAAAATTCGATTGGCTTCCTATGGATTTTTCATGTTCTCCAAAGACAGGTTACATGCATATGCTTGCAGGAATTAAACGACAGTTCAAATCATATGTGTTTGTTTCGCAATACTTGCATTACATAAATCCGACAGTAAGTAATCATATTACAAAATACTGTTATGAACACAATATCTCACCATTGATAAATTTTCCAGAGCTTGGAATTTTCTTAGAGAAGAGTAAGTCTATGCAACAATTAGCAAAGGAAAATAACAATGAGTCTAAAGTACATGAAATATCAACCGCTTATGATGAGATTAATATAAAATTATCAAAGGATATACTTGAAATATTTCAGGAACAAAGTAAATGCAGAGACTTATTATGGAGCAATATTTCTCTTTTGGAGAAAAAGGTAATGATTAATCCAAAGTGTAAAATCATAAGTATTTCACATGAAGATATAATTCGTAATGTACTCCATCTAGATGATAATATTTTAAGAAAAGTGACGAATATAAAAGACCTCGCTGTTGTCATAACACCAGATGCAACATTGGGACAGCCCCAAAAGCTCTTATTAGCAGGTGTCAAAATGCAAATTATATGGTATTTGCAAAATGTAAAAAATGCAACCTTTAAAGAAATTAAAAACTGCTTAGAGGTAAAGCAACAAGGTGAAGGCATAAGCAAAAAACTATATGAGAAAGATGTAGATAAGGTATTTCGCTCACTTGTTTACAGTAATATTTTAGTTTTTTCATAGACATAGTAAGAATCACTAGTGTCCCGTTAAAACGAGACGATTATTAAATAAGTTATTAATACTCAAAAGTTTACGGACTTTTTATAGTGT
>ENA-UPWO01001399-UPWO01001399.1-human-gut-metagenome-genome-assembly--contig:-NODE-1399-length-10204-cov-4.202429_pt1 | contig 10204 bp, 7 predicted proteins | sample MGYA00250056_ERZ773388 | MGnify/ENA primary metagenome ERZ773388 (study PRJEB29103, sample SAMN06112004) | human gut metagenome | biome: human gut; feature: ankylosing spondylitis patient; material...
ACGGCGACCACCGAGATCTACACTCTTTCCCTACACGACGCTCTTCCGATCTCATGAAGACCCAGATGGACTTTGAACGGAAATTATACATCATCCGCAAGCTGGCAGAAAAAGCCATCGTCCCGGAAAGCCAGAAGAACGGCACGGACTTCCCTTCACACTTCCAAGTGCAATTCCCTGCACGATATAGCGTGACAGGAACAAATAAACGATGATAACCGGGAAAATGGAGAATGCGATCATCACATAAACCTGACCCATATCAAACTTCAGCCAGTCTGCTGCACGAAGCTGTGCAATCAAAATCGGCAGTGTCTTTTTGTTATCACTCTGTAAAATCAATGCCGGAGTAAAGTAATTGTTCCAGCTGCTCACAAATCCAAAAATTGCCTGGACAGCAATTGCCGGTTTCATTAACGGAAGTACAATGGAATTGAATGTGCGGAACTCCCCGGAGCCATCAATCCGCGCTGCCTCGATCAGTGATAAAGGCAGAGTGCTTTCCATATACTGTTTCATGTAGAAAAATGTAACCGGTGCTGCAACCGCCGGAACGATCAATGGAATAAATGAATCCATCAAATTCATACTGCGCATTAATCTGATAAATCCAAGTGCTGTCACCTGTGTAGGAATCATCATAACTGCAAGAATAAATGTATAAATATATTTTTTCAGCCTGAAATCATAGGCGTGGATCGCATAAGCTGTCATGGTGGAAAAATAAACCGTCAATACTGCACTTAAGGATGAAATGATCAGACTGTTCACAAGGCCTTTGATGACCGGAAGTGTTCCATGCAGCAGATTGTTCCAGTTATCGAATAAATGTGTGCTCGGAACCGCGGTAAATCCTGCCTGAAGTTCTCCGTTTGATCTGGTTGCATTAATAAACAATACATAAAACCAGAACAGACAGAAAAAAGATATTATGATAAGGACTGTGTATGCAATCACTCTTCTTGCATGCAATCCCAGACCTTTCTTAACTTCCTGTTTTCTCATGCCAAATCACCCCTTTCTCTTATCGTTTCCGGTCAGTTTAAATACAACAATACTTAAAATACCTGTGATGATAAACAGTACAACAGAAACTGCACCCGCCATACCATAGTTCTTACTGTACAAATGATTGTTCAGGAACATAATCAGTGTCATCGTAGAACGCACCGGATTACCCGTACCATTTGTTAAAATCTGTGGCACATCAAATAACTGAAGTCCACCGATCAGTGAAGTGATCAGTACATATACCAGAATTGGACGCAACAGCGGCAATGTAATGCGGAAGAAAACCTGTGTGGATGTTGCACCGTCTACTTCAGCCGCTTCAAATAATGAAGTGTCAATTCCCATCATTCCTGCCATCAGAAGAATCGTAGTATTACCAAACCACATCAGACAGTTCATAAAGGCGATCAGCCCTCTGGTACTTCCCACATTGGAGAGGAACTTATATGGTTCTGTGATGAATCCCATTTGAATCAACAAAGAATTGATTGGTCCGCTCTCTGCAAACAAAGTGAAAAATAACATTGAAAATGCAGATGCCATGATCAGGTTTGGCAGATAGATCACGGTCTTGAAAAATCTGGAACCTTTTAGTTTCAGGCGCACATCCGAAAACCATGCTCCCAATAATAAAGACAAAAAAATTTGCGGAACAAAACACATAATCCATAAAATCATCGTGTTTTTCGCATAGATCCAGATATCGCCACCCTCAAAAAGTTTGATATAGTTCTGTAATCCTACAAAATTTGGACCAACCTGTGTCAGTCCTGACATATAATTCTCAAAAAAGCTGTTATAAATGGTACTAAACAGCGGAATCAGCTGGAATATGACGTATACCACGATAAACGGAACCAAAAAAATGTATCCCCATTTGTTATATCTGACCGCTTTTCCTCCACTTTTCTTCATAACGCCTGTGCCTCCTTTATCCCGGTATATTCACAAATCGTGAAGCATCAATTTCAAATATCAGGATTGCGGAAAATCAACATCCTCTATGGTTGTTCATTTTTCGCAATCCTATCTTCTTAATTGCCACTCGGGCAATCACATAATGTTTCCTTAATATGTAAGTTCCGGATATTTCTCTGTAATACCTTTGTAGAATAAATCAAGCGCTTCCTCTAAGGTTGCATTACCTTCAAAGTAGTTTTTCATTGCTTTCTGGAACCCTTCATTGCATCCCTGATCATATGGAGAAAGGTTGCTTAAGTCGAGGCTGTATACACCTGCACAGTACATCTCAAGTGGATTCTGTCCACCTAAAATTTTGCTGGAGTAGCTTGTATCCTCTGCCATCTCTTCCATTACAATCTGGTTATTTACAAAATCATCATCATCTACAACGATCTCTTTCATGACATCTGCATCGGTTGTCATCGTAAGCATAATATCTTTGATGGTTGCTGCGTTATCAGTACCTGCTGCAGCAGCGATCCATGTACCACCCCAGAAGAAGCCCTGTGGTCCTTCAGCAGCACCCCAGCCTCCTTCGTATCCGATAGAACCTTCTGTATCAGCAGCCATAGAGAAGTTTACTAACCATGCTGGTCCAAAGTAGCAGAATACTTTTCCGTCCGGGAAGAAACCTTTTCTCCAGTCATCGCTCCACATATCGTGAACACCAGTCTCACCGGCATCTACCATTTTCTTGGAGTCTTCCACCCATTTCATAATATTATCATCAATGTTTACTTTTCCGTCTTCTACCCATTTGGAAGTAACATTGTTCGAATATACACGGTATGTATCATTTACAGAAGATGTCATCTGATATCCGGCAGCTTTCATCTTTTCTGCTGTAGCGTTGAAGGTATCCCAGTCAGAAACATATTTCTGGACTTCTGCCGGATCATCGGATCCTAATACTTCTTTTGCAGCTTCACGGTTGTAGAATAATACACCCGGGCATCCCTGCCATGAAACGCCTTTTAATACACCGTTCGAATCTGTTACAATATCTTTTGTATACTGGTACTGATCTTTCAGATCTTCGTCTGTGATTCCGAGATCTGCGACCGGCATTGTGTAATCTGTATCAACATATTTCAATGCATAATCTGCTTCTAATAAGAATAAGTCAATCTTATCATCTGCTGCAGCAGAATCCTGAGCTAAAAGATTTGCATCAAGGTTGTTCTGGTATGCATTGTCATCACTTGGTGTGATATTCCATTTTACTGTGATGTCCCCAATCTTACCTGTTGTAGCATCCACTTCTTCATATTTATCATAGTGTGCTTTCAGACGTCTCTGGAACTCATCATTCCAACAATAGATGTTCAAAACTTTTCCTTCATCTGCTGCAACAGTCTCTCCGTCCGCTGCCTCTGTAGATGCTGCTGCGTTGTCTGCTGCATCCTGTTTCTGTCCTGCATCCCCTGAAGCTGCGTCGCTTCCGCATCCAGCAAGCATGGATGCTGTCATTGCTGTAGCAAGTAATGCTGATAACAATTTTTTCTTCATGTTTTCTTCCTCCCTAAATATGTCTGGTTCGTTTTTGTAAGTTTATTGTATGTTTTTTCCCACTTATAATATATAAAATTCATTGACAAAATATCATTTTCATGCTATCTTTTGCATCAATATAGTATTACACTAAACTGTGAATTTTACGAAGTGAAAAAGCAGGATAAAATCAGGGGGTTTTCCTATGGATCTTTCTAAAGAATGGTACCGGAGTGAATTTGTAAATCAGGAAATGTTAGAACAGCACCGTGTCATTGAAACTGAATATACGTTCTATGACGCGATTGCAAATGGAAATATCGAATATGTGCAGGATAACTGTATAAATCAGACCTTCACAAACCCGGATGGAATGGGAAAACTGTCCGAGGACAAACTTCAGAATATCCGCTATCACTTTGTTGTCACGACCGCCATGATCACAAGATACTGTGTGCATGCCGGAATGGAACAGGAACAGGCATACAGTCTCAGTGACTTTTATATTTTAAAAATGGATAAATGCAGGACGATCGACCAGATCAGCAGGCTGCACGATACGATGTGTCTTGATTTTTGCAGCCGCATGAATGAATTGAAACGCCGGCAGATTCTCTCCAAACCGATTGTACTCTGTCTAAACTACATTTATAGTCATATCCACTACCGCATTACCATCAAAGAATTGGCCGAATACCTGAGTCTGTCGGAAAGTTACCTGTCCAAATTATTTTTAAAAGAAATGGGAATTCCGCTCAGCCACTATATCACCGATTTAAAAATCGAAAAAGCAAAAAATCTGCTGCAATATTCAGATTACAGCATTGTCGAAATCGCCAATTATTTCTCTTTTGCTTCCCAGAGCCATTTTATTCAGGTTTTCCAGAAAAAAACTGGCATTACACCTTATAAGTACAGAATAATGTACTTCCGGACAAACTGGGAAGCGCCAAAGAAATCTTAAAAACTTTTTTTCGTAACTCTATGACATAATGTATTCAATCTCTGTGTGGTCTGTCAACATCGATTCTGCGACATAGCTGCCATCTGTTTCCACACCGTTTACGATCATTTTTATGCATCCACACTGTGCATGGTTACGGTTCTTCACAACAATATGTAAGTGTTTTCCACGGAAATCTTTTTCAATCTCAAACTGTTCCCATTCTTTTGGAATAGAAGGCGCTATGCGCAGTCCTTCAAAATCAGGCCGCATTCCAAGAATTCCCTCTACACAGCCCACCATCACGGTAGATGCCGTTCCTGTCAGCCAGTGTACATGGGAACGCCCGAACTGCGGGCTTGCCTTTCCCTCTGTAAACTGTCCATAGCAGTATGGCTCTAACACCCGGATCTCTGCGTCCGCATTCTGTGCTGCCGGTGAATTCTCCATAAAGTAAGTGAATGCCCGGTCTCCGTGTCCAAGCAGCGCCTCTGCCAGAATCAGCCAGCCCTGTGACTGGGAGAAAATACCTGCATTTTCCTTTGTTCCTGCATTGTAGATCACTGCCAGTGCTCCCTCAAATGCTTCTTTATGATATGGCGGATCCATAAGGATCGCACCAAACTTTGTGTTCAGCTTCTCATAAACATTTTCCATTGCTTTTTCTGTCTGCTCTTCTGTCGCAAGCCCGCTGATCACACTCCAGCTCTGCGGATTCAGCCACATATTTGCCTCGTTGTCCGTTCTCTTTCCGATTGTCTCTCCTGCCTCTGTAAATCCGCGGATGAAACGGTCTTCATTCCAGCAGAACTCATTGATCACATCCCCCTGCTGTTTCTGTTTTTCTTCCAGATATGCAATATAATCTGTATCGCCTTTATACTCTGCAAATTTCTTCAGAATTGTCATTGCATAATAAAACTGCATCGCAACAAATGAAGACTCTCCTGCTTTTCCAAGTCTTAAACAATCATTCCAGTCGGCATAAAGCCCTGCCGGCATTCCGTGTACACCAAGATGATTCATGGAGAAATCAACTGCACGTTTCAAATGCTCATACACAGTTCCTTTCTCTTTGTCTGCAAAAGGGATCACCTCATCTAAAAATGCCATGTCACCGGTTTCGGAAATGTACTTATAAACGGTTGGGAACAGCCAGAGTGCATCATCTGCGCGATACTCCGGATGTCCTGTCTCGTTTACATAAGATGCATCTTCCGGTGTATCCTCATGCCCCGGATTGTGTGTAAATTTTACAAGCGGAAGTCCTGCTCCGTGATGCACCTGTGCAGAAAGCATGAAACGTATCTTATCTTTTGCCATCTCAGGTGCAAGGTGGATCACGCCCTGGATATCCTGCACGGTATCACGATATCCGTAACCATTTCTTAAACCACAGTAAATGAAAGACGCTGCTCTTGACCAGATAAATGTCATGAAGCAGTTATAGGCATTCCATGTATTGATCATAGTATCAAATTCAGGACTTGGAGTTTTCACCTGAAAATGCTCTAATTTCTCATGCCAGTAACCGATCAGTTCTTTTACTTCTTTCTCGCAAATCTCTTTTGGATTACTGTAATGTGCACAGATTTCTGCTGCTTCCTCATCATATTTCATTCCCAGAAGGAATGCGATATTTTTGCTTTCTCCCGGCTGTAATGTAAGATCCAAAGCAAGCGCTCCACAACTGTTCTCATTATAATTTAAAGTATTATCCAGTTTTCCGTTCACCACACCTGCCGGATTGGAATAATTGTGATAATGTCCGATAAAGTTCTCTTTTGAACCACAGTAAGATGTCACTTCCGCTCCTGCTGCCCCGAAGAACCGTTCTATCACAACTTTGTGATCGACCTCAACGCCTTCCTCCTGTCCATCTAAATTACCATGGATGAGCTGACGGATTCTGTTTTTTTCGAACTGTGTTCTTGTGATGAACTGGGAATACTGGAGATTCACCTGATCCTGTTCGTAATTGCTGTTATTGGTAAATTCCGCATAACCCGTGATTGTCAGTTTTCTTACTTTATCAGAAGTATTGGTGACATTTAAATCCCACACTTCATAAGATGCATTGAGTGGCACATAATAAAGTGCTTCTGTTCTGATATCTTTATATTCCGCATTGATTTTTGTATATGCAGTTCCATGATGACACTCACTCTTATAAGTTTTTAAATCTTTTCCGACCGGCTGCCAGGATGCAGACCAGAAATCATTTTCATCCTCATCTCTGATGTAAATGTATCTTCCCGGCTGATCAAAATCGTTAAAAATGTAACGAAGAATTCTTCCGTTTGCACCTGATTTTGCAAAACTGTATCCGCCTGCGTTGTTTGAAATGATCGCACCATATTCCGGGGAACCAAGATAATTGGCCCACGGTGCCGGAGTGTCCGGTCTTGTGATCACATATTCTCTCTTTTCATCATCAAAATATCCGTATTGCATGTTCTGTCTCCTCGTTTTTTATTATTTTAAAATCACGTTTACCGTATAGCATCCACCATTTGATTTTTCAATGGATGTTTTGCTTATCACTGCTTTCTTCCCTTCCATCCGGATGTCTAATTCCGGCATGGCAGCTACCTCACTGATCTGATAAGCTCCATAATCTTTCTTCTCCGCATTGTGATAGCGGATCACAAAGGTATTGCCTGCAAACTCCAGATGCACACCTGCATTTCCATCATCATCAAACTGCTCCTTCACCAGTTTCGGTTCTATTACAAGATCACCAAAACTTCCCTTCACACCAAAAACCTCTGTGATGAGCGTAAGCATATACCAGCTCGCCGCACCGGTCAGATAAGCATACATGCCTCTGCCTTCTGCGTTAAAATATTCCGGGATTCCGGGATAAATTCTGCTTGTGTCAAAATCCAGTGCTGTATCTGCCAGTGTCTGCAATGCCTTGTATCCTTCCCGGATAAATCCTCTCTGATAAAGAGCGTTGGCATACATGACCGTCATGTGTGAAAATACAGCTCCGTTTTCTTTTTCCCCGTAAGCAAAACCAAACATTCTGCCAAGATCAAATTTATTTTCATGGAAATTGGTATTCAGGCGATAGCCTCCCGCATCCTTGTCATACAGATAGGTGTCTGCGCTCTCGCAGACTGCCTGTACCTGTTTTTTATCAGCTGTTCCACTCATAATGGCAAAGACCTGACCGGTGAGCATCATGCGTACATTGTTATCATATTTACCTTCCACCCTATTGCCATGATTATCATAATAGCTGTTAAACCACGCATGGTCTGCCCCATCATTGACCCATTCCTTCTGACGGATATGCTCCATCATCCAGTCTGCCTTGCTGTAAAGGCTCTCTGCAAGTTCATCTATCGCAACTGCCACTGTTCTTCCACTGACGTTATGACGGCATTTTTTTGTATAATTCTTTAATAACTCCTGCTTTGCCTGAATGTCTGTATACAAGGTTTCTTCATCTGAAAGCAGCATCTGCATTTCTTCCAGAATTTCAATTTCTGTGCAGCCACACTGTTTTTCCAATGCTTTCAGGTAATCTGCAAGCTGCCGCAGATTTCCGGCATACGCACAGGTGAAGGCCACACTTTCGCCTTTCTCCTCTGCCATATCAAGTGCATCGTTCCAGTCTGCACCGCGAAGTCTGATGATGTTATGATCTCCGACTTCATAAAATGCACAGAGATTCTGCAGTAAAAGGTGTTCTAACACACTTCCGTAATAAACAGCATTGTCCTCCGTTTTCTGGATCTCTCCATATGCACTGTCCCACTCCTCATCAATGGCTGTGCCTCTTTCCACCTGGCGGTCTTTAAAATATGAAACTTTTTTCAGAAGAATCTCAATATCCCCTGTCTGGTCAATGTAAAGCTTTGTTGTCAAAAACGGCCAGAATCCGTGATCCATCCAGACACGCGTGATATGATTGCGGTCAGCAATAAATTCTCCCTGTTTCTCTCCGATGATGGTCGCATTGCTTCCGTCCATCCGCACACCACCGTAATTGTCTAAGATCATCTGTCTGACTCCTGATGGATTCATTAATAACAGTGCCATACAATCCTGCCAGAGATCGCGCCAGCCTCTGCCGCCTTTTCCATAATCATGGTGTGGCAGAAATGAACATCCATAGATTCTTCTTAAGATTGGCTGAAAACTTACCCAGCGCATATAATTATCAAAATCCTGATTGCCCGTATAATATTTTACATTTACTTTTTTCTGCCAGTAATTTTGTGTTTTCTGAAGTGCTTTATTTACCTGTGCACTGGTTGCATAATCGGCTGCCACTTTCCGGATCTCATCCGCATCTTCTGTCACCCCGATGATGACCGTATAAGTTTTTGCTTCTCCAGGCTGCAATGTGATCTCTTCAAACCGGATGCCGCCCACTGCTTCTTTTCCTTCTGCATGGTATCCCGCTTTCACGCCGTCCCTGTTTTCAAATACCGCTCTTGGATGTGTAAAACTTCCCCCTTCCCCGATAAACAGATCGACAGTCGGGTAAAAATCTCTTGGACTGTTTCCCTCTCCATCCATACCGCAGACATAATAAACCATCTCATTTTTCTTATGTCCACGTTCATCAAAGGACATCGTCGGTCTGACACATACCCCGTTTGTTGTAACCGTAATGCGGTGCAGCAGAGAAGTTACATGTCTGTGATCCCGGATATTGTCTGCACTTCTTCCATAAACCGGAACTGCTGCAACTGGTGTGATCGTCCGTGCAGCTTTGCTCTCATTACAGATCTCCACCTGCATGATCTCTGCTGCATGTGCAAGTGGCGCAAAAGAAGTTACTTTTGCAGACAATCCATATTTTTTAGAAGAGCGTGTGACTGTCTGCCACATAAATCCTGCTGTCAGGGTACTTTCTTCCTGCTCCTCTGTAAACCGGTTCAGTTCTGCTTCTGCGGACGCACCTGTTACAGACCAGCTTCCGATCCCTTTTATCTGGCACCAGAAATTTCTGGTAGAACGGTTATTATGTAAATTTTCTGCACTTACCGGCTCCATCAGGAATGTGTTCTGATCCACTTTGGAATCTCCGCCAAAAACCGGTGTCACTGCTGCTTTTAATCCTTTTTCATTCGCCACCGGCAGATACAGATAACTGTAATTTTCTGCCTTATCTAAAGTAAATGTTCCATCTTTATCCAAAAAACGTACTGCTGCCATAGTTCCTCCTTGTTCTGTTCATTGATATTTTTAACTTTTCTTATCATAGCGGAACATATCAGCAAAAAATGCCCCTCTTATTCTGCCGCATCACTGCTCTTTTCCACTTTTACCTCATTTTTTTTCCAACATAAAAAACCTCCCTTTTCATTTTGTGTATTTATCCTAACAAATGAAAAGGAAGGTAAAAATCAAATTCTTGCACTAAATATCAAATTCATGCCATATTATAATAAAACCTATATTGCTTCATAATCTTTTAGTCATCCATCCCACAGTTTAACCTCTGGGTTCTGCCGCTCGTAACATGGATTGACGGCAGACTCATAACCTAAACTCCGGGCTACGCCATGCTGTTGACTGTTTTATATTTATAAAGCATCTCCGCATGGTTCTGTTCTTCAATCTGAATGTCAGCCAAAAGTTTTCTGACACCCGGATCACCGAATGCAAACACTTCCGTATTATAGGTGGAGGAAACAAGTTTTTCTGTTCCGATACAGTCTGTTGCAAGGAAACAGTCCGTTTTCTTATCTTCGGAAGGTGCCATGCTGTAGTATTTATAATAGTTTGATGCTGCAAAGATAATATTTAAATTCGATATTCACAAATTTTGTGAAG
>ENA-UPWO01001405-UPWO01001405.1-human-gut-metagenome-genome-assembly--contig:-NODE-1405-length-10126-cov-11.901980_pt1 | contig 10126 bp, 9 predicted proteins | sample MGYA00250056_ERZ773388 | MGnify/ENA primary metagenome ERZ773388 (study PRJEB29103, sample SAMN06112004) | human gut metagenome | biome: human gut; feature: ankylosing spondylitis patient; material...
AAAAAGTGTTGTCATACCACGCAAAAGTCATAGTTGATTATAGGAGAAAAAACGTATGAAACAGTTATTAAAATTATCAATCTTACTCTGCTTGTCGCCCCTTGCGTTCTGTGCGTGCGACAAGAATGATGGTGATGATGACAGGGGATGTGTTTACCCAAATCCATCTCAGCCATCGGAGTCTATTTACAATTATACAGGGGAAGTGGAATTTGTAGTGGATGCACCACAAATTAAAGAGAAAATAGAGCAAGACTTGACGGAAAATCCTCCTTTCGGTGGGGCTAAAAAGTATCAAATTCTTGTGAGAAAAGTTTCTTCAGCTCTTGCTGCAACGTATACATTAAATGTGGAGGACACCAAGGATGAGACTTCTTTTTTCAGCTATCGTATGAGTTTGGTGGATCGTGCTGAATGGAAAGAAAATTATAAGTTGTTTCCTGTGGGCTCTGGAATTTCTGGTAGTTGGTATAAGTGGGATATAGTGCCTATTGCCACTGGGGATGGCAAGGCAATCGCAACATACGATGTGTTTATAAAGCAAAATATTCCTGCTTCCTTGGTTGGCAGTAAAATGTATTTTTGTGAGGACCTCACGGAGAAATGTCGCCAGAAGTTCCCTCAAGACGACATCCATGCCGTGGTTCGCCGTTTGGTTCTTTCGTATGTCAAGGGAGGAGATGTTGTCAAGGATTAGTGCTTGTATAACCTCTTTTTATATTATGGCAGGGATGCTTTTTACAGCATCCCTGTCATATACAGCGGCAAATAGGTGATTCCATCTTCAATTTTTAAGTCAGCCGTATGGATGACGTAAGGGGTGGATAGATAATTTCCGTATTTGGCGATACACTTCTTGAGAGAGGTCAACGTGTATCTGTTGGTTGATTTCACTTCGATAGGTGAAATGTTGTGCTTCGTGGTGATAGTGTCCTTGGCTATGAGGAAATCAATCTCCATTCTGTCCTCTGCCTCCTTGCTGTATTTGGAGAAGAAGAATAGGTTATGCCCAGCCGAACGCAACATTTGGGCGACGATGTTCTCTATAACCATGCCACTATTGAACTCCAACTTGTCAGTGAGAAGTTTGTTGTAAAGGCTTTCTGATACGATGGCTTTCTCGTTGAAAGCATGGCTAATGAGCAGCCCTGTGTCAGACATATAACATTTGAGAGTTGTGTCGTCGGTGTTCATGCCCAAACCTATGTTTGGCTCGGTCGTATTGTAAGCCATGTTTACAATCATGGCGTCACTTAACCAAAAGAAAGCGGTTTCATAATCCCTCATTCTTGCCCCTTCGGTCAGTGCCTTCAACATAAATTTCTTCTCATGCTTTTGGAGTTGAGAAGGGATGGTATCGAAAATCTTGGTTACTTTCGATACATGGGTAGATGCATATTTCTGTATGTCATTGCGGTAGAGGGTCAGTATCTGTCGCTTCACATGGTCAACTTTGTTGAAATCTCGTGTTTCCACGAATTTTGCCACGGCTTGTGGCATACCACCGACGATAAGATATTGCCTGAAATAGTTCATTGCCTTGCGGTGCATCATTTGCCCCATCTCGTGCTTTTTCTCAAAGTTCATGCAGATAAGAGGCATGAGTGTTTCATTGCCAAGAGCCCAAAGAAACTCTTCGAAGTCCATAGGATACATGAGAATTTCATCTTCTTCGGATGGAATCATGATGTTTTCCACATTCTTCTTGATAGAGACGAGCGAACCTGTTTCGATGTAATCATACCTTCCGTCTTCTACCAAATATTTGATGGCTGTGCGTGCACGAGGGAAAAGTTGAACCTCATCAAAGATGATGATAGACTCTCGTGGATAAAGTGGGGTGTTGGTATAACTGCTTAGATACATGAAGAATGTATCCAAGTCGTCCAAATAATCTTCGAATAATGCTTTGATGTTGGAACTTACTTTGTTGAAATCCAAAAGAATGTAGCTTTTGTATTCTTTCTGGGCAAATTCTTTCACTATATAGCTCTTGCCGACACGTCGAACACCGTTGATAAGAACTGCACTTTCTCCATGCTGTTCTTCTTTCCATTTTAAGAGTTGTTCATATACTTTTCGTCTCATAATTTCACCTAACTTAGATTATTGTTCGCTCAAAAAATACACCTAACTTAGATTATTATTTGTGAAAATATACACCTAACTTAGATTAATTTTGCTGCAAATATACACCTAACTTAGATTATTACCAAATATTTCGGTGATTTTTAGGCAGAATTAACATCCACAAGGGTCTGTTATCGTACTTTTCAAATAACCAAAAAGGATAGCTTCTGTGCTGAGGCTATCCTTCTATATGTTTTTTGTGATTGTCGCTTTACTTGATGATGCGATAATAATCCTCCTTGCGAGGCTTTACGGTGTGGGGGTGAGCCGAAGCATAGCCCAGAGCCAAGGCGCCGATACCCATCAGGCCTTCGGGCAGGTTCCATTCCTTCATGAGTTTCTTGCCTTCCTCGCTGCCAAACATCGCGTCCTCACGGTTTATCCAGCAAGAAGCAAGCCCGATGGAGTGGGCGGCAAGCATCATGTTGCCAAGGATGAGGCTTCCGTCTTTCACGCTGTTCACCTCGTCGCAGGGTGCCAGAACGATGACGATGGTTGGTGCGCCATAGTAGGGATCGCTCTCCACTCCCATCACCTCTGCGTTCATCCTGCGCAGTTGGGCGCATGTTTCCGTGTTCTGTACGGCAACGATAAATGGCTTCTGGGTGCCATGTCCTGTTGCGGCCCAAGTGCCAGCCTCCAATACAGTCTTCAACTCCTCGTCGGTAATTTGGTCTGCCTTGAAGCGGCGAATACTTCTTCTCTCTTTTATAGCTTTTAAAACATCATTTTCCATATTGATTTGATTTTGAAAGAACTTTCTGTTTATATATGTTTCTGTTTCTAACATTATGCAGGGCAACCGCTCAAGTCTTCTTCGTCCATATACTGACTCAGAACACGTGCGATGCGAATCAGTCCCTGCATTAAGGTCTTGCGAGGACAGGCGATATTGAGGCGCAGGTAACCTTGTCCTGCCTTTCTGCCATACATCGTGCCGCTATTCACAAATACCTTGCCGTCATTCATTAGTTTCTCGTAAGCTTCGTCGCTTGACAGCTCGAATGGCAGTATGTCGAGCCATATAAGGTAGGTTCCCTCCAGTCGGGTAACGCGAACCTGTGGCAACTCTGTATTGAAGAACTCTTTCACTGCCTGGTAATTTTCGTAAAGGTATTGATTGAGTTCGTCGAGCCATTCCTCTCCCTCGTTATAGGCTGCCTGGAGGGCAATCACGCCAAATGGATTGACATCGCAAACCTCGTTGATGTTGATGGCTCGGTCGATGCGGCGGCGCAATGATGCATCAGGACAAATAATGTTGGCAATCTGCAGGCCGGCGATATTGAAGGACTTTGATGGAGAATTCAATACCACGCAGTTGTCGCGGCAAGCTTCGTTGATGCTGGCAAAGGGTGTGTACTGATAGCCAGGCATGATAAGCTCGCAGTGTATTTCGTCGGCGATTACCTTTACACCATGCTTTTGGCAGATGTTGCTCATGCGTTCCAGTTCCTCTTTCTTCCATACACGTCCTGCCGGATTGTGAGGGTTGCAGAGCAGGAAGGCTGTCGTCTTCTCGTCGGCGCACTTGCGTTCGAAGTCTTCGAAGTCGATTTCGTAGGTGCAGTTGCCGACACGTTTCAACTCATTTTCTATCACTTCGCAACCGCTGTTTCTGATGCAAGAGAAGAAGCAGTTGTACACTGGGGTTTGTACCAGCACTTTCTCGCCTGGCATACAGATTGCTTTCAGACAGCAAGAGATGGCTGGCACTACGCCTGATGTGTAGAGAATCCAGTCTTTCTGTATGTTCCACTGGTGGCGACGCGAGAACCAGCTGATGATGGCCTCGTAGTAAGAGTCGGGAACAAGGGTGTAACCGAAGATGCCGTGAGCCACACGCTTCTGCAGGGCCTCGATGATGGCAGGAGCAGTCTGGAAATCCATATCGGCTACCCACATGGGTATTACGCCTTCTTCTTTCACCAAGTCCCATTTGTAGGAGTTGGTGCCACGGCGGTCTATAATTTCATCAAAATTGTATTTCATAATTCAGTTTCCTTCCTTTTTACTTTGACTTGTCAATGATTTCGCATGCTTCTTTGGGTGCTTTGGCGAATTCTGTATAGGTGATGCTTCCTATTCCGTCTGCTTCTATTCTGCCCGAGATGGGGTTCTTGATATTGGTAATAGCCCCTTTAATGTGTGCATCGATGTTGGAACAGTCCTCAAAGGCACGGTCGCATCCTGGGTCGAAGGTGCAATCCTCCAATGTCACATGGTCCATGTAGCAGAGTGGTTGCTCTCCACTGATATGACAACGCACCAACTTGATGTTCTTGCTGTGCCAGGCAAGGTATTCGCCATTGAGTTCTGAGTCATAAACCGTCACATTCTCACATTCCCAGAAACTGTCCTTGGTTGTGATATGTGCGTGGTGTACCTCTACGTTGTGGCAGTATTGGAATACATATTTGGAGTCGCTTTCCAAGCCGTCTACAAAGATGTTCTTAGAGAACATGAAAGGGTAGGTGCCATCGTGCAACTTAACGTTTTTCAGTTTCAGACCGTCTACCTTCCAGAAAGTCTCGTCGGCATCATTGATGGATACGTTCTCTAACTCGAGATTCCTCATTTCGCGAAAGAACTTCGGGCCGTCAATGGTACAGTCTTTCATCACCATATTGTCTGAATACCAGATGGCGGAACGGCTCTCGGGTGCGAAATAGCAGTTGGTGATAAGTGATCCGTTTACATGCCACCATGGATATTTGCCATAGAACTTGGAGTTGTGGCATTCTATATTGCTGCAACACTTGATGCCCGATTCGCCATCTGTAATCGTAATATCTTCCAAACGAACGTCGTGTGCGCCAAAGAGCGGACGCTCACCACCGAAAGTCTTGTTTTCTATCTTTTTCATTTTTTTCTATACCTTATTATATATATGCTATTATCTGTCAGGAAAGAAATCTTTTCCATTTCGGTTGCAAAGTTACAAAAATAATGCCAAAATGTGATTATCATTTTTACGGAAAGATGTAACTTTATTGCTGGTGAAGAGTTTGGGGTGTATGTAATGTATGGAAGATTAGGCAGGGTTTTGCTTCGCAAGGCTTGTTTCTATCAGGCTTTTCTGCAAAAAAAACGGATGCATGGGGGCTTGTACTTTTTATATGTTATATGTGTATAAAACAAAAAAAGACTGAATGAAAGAAATAGTTCTTATCATTCAGTCTTTATTGTCGACTTATATAATCTCTTGTGAGAGAATATTACAAGTTTGGATTCATCTCTTTCCACTCATCTACTGCAGGAACGATGCCCAACTCAACGATCTCGTCGCGCATCTTGCAGAGGTGCTCGTAAGACTTGTTCAAGGCAGCAATCTCCTCCGCAGTACCTGTAGGCTCTGTGAAGTGAACACCAGTCTTGTCGATAGTAGTAGGCATTGCCATCATTACGTTCTTGAAGCCGAGCTTATCATGATTTACATAGCAACCTGCAGGCAATGTGAACTTCTCACCACCCATAGCAGCCTCGATCATCTTGACAGCATTGTAGGCAGGACTCTGGAATGAAGAACGGCCACGGAGCTTGATGATGTTAGAACCACCCTGTACAGTGTGGTGCTTGATTTCCTCCCAGCGCTCAGCTGAAAGACCCATCTCTGACAATGGCTTGCCGTCTACCTTTACCTGAGAAGCAAATACTGCCATCTGCTCACCGTGACCACCATAAGTGTGTGCACCTGTTACCTTATCCTGCTGTACACCGAACTCGAGAGCCAAAGCCTGCTGCAAACGAGTAGAGTCAAGGGCTGCGAGAGATGTGAGCTGGTTTGGTTTCAAACCAGAGTGGATAAGTGCAGTGAGGGCTGTTACGTCAGCAGGGTTGAAGATAACAACAACGTGCTCTACGTCTGGGCAGAACTTCTTGATGTTGTCACCGAATTCAGCAGCGATCTTGCAGTTGCCCTTCAAAAGATCCTCACGGGTCATACCTTCCTTACGAGGAGCACCACCAGAAGAAATGATATATTTGGCACCAGTGAAAGCCTCCTCAGGATTTACTGTATAAGTTACGTTAACGCCTGGGAATGCGCACTGCTGGATTTCGTCGAAAACACCATGAACACCTGGCTCATAGATGTCATAAAGACAAATGTTGGGAGTGAGGCCGAGCATCAAAGCGCTCTGTACCATGTTAGAACCAATCATACCGCCGGCACCGACGATCAAAAGCTTGTCATTACTTAAAAATTCCATAACTACAATATATTTTAAATTGTTTATAATTTCTGTTGAAAAGTTTTGACTGAACCTTCAGCGCTCCTTCTGAGTGCTTTTTTCTTTTTCGACCGCAAAATTACTAAAAAGTAATGTAAATCGTGCAATATTTTTCGCTTAAATTTGTGATTAATTCTTAAAATGTTTATCTTTGTAATCTCTATTTAGCAATTAAGGATATGGTAGATGTGATAAAACAAAGATTAGATAGTCTGAGAGAAGTGATGAAGCGTGAAAAATTGGCGGCTTTTATCTTCCCCAGCACTGATGCGCATCAGAGTGAATATGTGGCTCCTCATTGGCAGGGCCGTGAGTGGATATCGGGCTTTAATGGTTCGGCTGGTATTGCTGTAGTTACTCTTACGAAGGCTGCGTTGTGGACGGATTCGCGCTATTTCTTAGCTGCAGAACAGCAGTTGAAAGGCACTGAATATCAACTGATGAAACAGCGGGTGGAAGGTACGCCTACTGTAGCTCAGTGGTTGGGAGAGCAGTTGGCTGAGGTTGATTCTCCTGAGGTGGGACTCGATGGAATGGTTAACTCCTATCATGAGACGCAGGCGCTGGTTGCCGAACTTCGCCAGAAGGGAGGTATCACTGTGCGTACCAATTTTGATCCGTTAGACATTATCTGGAAAGATCGTCCGTCTATTCCTGATTTTCCTGTTGAGATTCAACCTCTGGAATATGCAGGTGAGACTTTCCAGTCTAAGCTCTCGCGTATTCGTAAGGCTCTTCGTGTGCTGCATGCAGATGGTATGCTCGTGTCGGCTCTCGATGATATAGCATGGACACTCAACCTTCGTGGTACGGATGTTCATTGTGTGCCGGTCTTTGTGAGTTATTTGCTGATCTCTTCCAATAAGGTTTCTCTTTTTGTGGACGAGCGAAAACTTACACCGCAGGTGACGGCTTATCTTGCCGAGAATGGTGTCTCCCTATATAAATATAATAAGGTGGAAGATGAACTGAGAACTTACTCGGAATATAATATCTTGCTTGATGGTGACGAAACAAGCTATCGGCTGTGGAAGGCTGTGAAATGTCAGGAGATTGTGTCTTCGGCTTCGCCTATTCCTGTTATGAAGGCCGTAAAGAACGAAACTGAGGTGAAGGGATTCCGGCGGGCTATGTTGCGGGATGGAATAGCAATGGTGAAGTTCCTGCGTTGGTTGAAGCCGGCGGTAGAGATGGGTGGACAAACAGAAATGTCTGTTGATCGCAAGTTGACATCCCTTCGTTCGGAACAACCTCTTTTTCGTGATATTTCCTTCGATACCATTGCCGGTTATCAGGAACATGGTGCCATCGTTCATTATGAAGCCACACCGCAGACGGATGCTCAGCTTCGTCCTGAAGGGATGATTCTTATCGATTCTGGTGCCCAATATCAAGACGGAACCACAGATATAACTCGAACGATAGCTCTTGGACCTGTGAGCGAGAAGATGAAACGCATCTATACACTCGTTCTCAAAGCTCATATACAGATAGAACTTGTTAAGTTCCCAGATGGCGCCTCGGGTACACAGCTTGATGCAGTGGGGCGCAGATGCCTTTGGCGTGAAGGCCTTAACTATTTGCATGGAACCGGTCATGGTGTAGGTTCTTACTTGAGCGTGCATGAAGGTCCTCATCAGATACGTATGGAATGGAAGCCTACACCTTTGAGAGCTGGAATGGCCATTACTGATGAACCTGGCATCTATCTGGCAGGAGAGTTTGGCGTTCGTATAGAGAACACTCTGCTTGTTACAAATTACGTGCAGACAGATTTTGGAAAATTCCTACAGATGGAGCCTCTTACTCTTTGCCCTATAGACACTGCTCCTATAGAAATGGAGTTGATGACGCCCGAAGAGAAGATGTGGCTTAATGATTATCATAGAATGGTGTTTGAAAAACTGTCACCTTGGCTCGAAGAAGATGATAAAAACTGGCTTAAGGAAGCCACAAAGCCACTAAAATGAACAATTTAGAACAAAAAAACGTGTAAAATCTTGGTAGTTTGATAAATAAAGCGTAATTTTGCACCCGCAAATTGTGGCGCTATGCCCTTTTAGCAAAGAAACAACATAAGTTTAACATAATAAATTAAAAGCAAAACAAAATGATTATTGTACCAGTTAAAGACGGTGAGAACATCGAGAGAGCTCTCAAGAAGTTTAAGAGAAAGTTCGAAAAGACAGGCATTGTTAAGGAGCTCCGCGCTCGTCAGCAGTATGACAAGCCTTCTGTTTTGAAGCGTCTCAAGATGGAACACGCCATCTACGTACAGCAGTTGCGCGCAAACGAGGAATAATAGTAAAAAAACCTCAAAAAATTTGGTAGTTCAAATTAATTTTCGTATTTTCGTTGCCGATAAAGGTAATGAGTAACGTAAAATGACTGTCAAAGAATTCCTTGATTACCTGTCGCAGGAGCTTAATAGGTCTCCGAGGACGGTAACAAGTTATGCTGAAGACCTGTATGCATTTGAGGCATACTTCTTGGATAAAGATGAAGGATTGACGTGGGAGACCATAGATACCGACATTATCCGAGACTGGATGGAAAGCATGGTAGATAAAGGAAATTCCCCCAGTTCAGTGGCGCGCCGTCTTAGTGCGGTGAAAGGCTTTTTTAAGTTTGCTCTGGCAAGGGAATTTATCTCCTCAGATCCTGCTCATGCCATTCGAAGCCCTAAACGCAGCAGGCCTCTCCCGCAGTTCTTGAAAGAGAATGAGATTAATGACTTGCTCGATAAGCAGGTTTGGGGAGATGACTTTAAGGGGCTTCGGGACCGTTTGATAATCATGATGCTCTACGAAACAGGAGTTCGCTTAGCGGAACTTGTAGGCATGGATGATGAGGCGGTGAACTTGACGGGGCAGTTCATAAAGGTGACAGGAAAAGGCGACAAGCAGCGCGTTATTCCCTTTGGCAACGAGTTGAAATCCATGATAGAAAACTATGTGGAAGAGCGAAACAGGACTGTAAGTCGTAAGACGGCGGCACTGTTGGTATCGGAAACAGGTTTGCGCATCAAACCTGATTTGGTGCAGCGCATCGTAAAGGAAAACCTTGCAAGGTTCTGCTCGTTGAAAAAGAAAAGCCCTCATGTGTTAAGGCATACGTTTGCAACAGCTATGCTAAACCATGGGGCAGATATTGAGAGTTTAAAGCAATTGCTTGGTCATTCGCGGCTCTCCACAACGGAGATTTATACGCATACGACCTTTGAGCAGTTGAAGCGAGTTTATACAGAAGCCCACCCCAGGGCATAACCTTTTAAAAAATGGAGGTCACTATGGAAATTAAGATTCAGTCGATTCATTTCGATGCTACCGAGAAGTTACAGGCGTTTATCGAAAAGAAAGTCGCCAAGTTAGAGAAAACTTATGAAGATATACAGAAAGTAGAGGTGCAATTAAAGGTCGTGAAACCAGCCACAGCAATGAATAAGGAAGTTCAGCTGGAGGTCGCAGTGCCAGGATCTAAACTCTTCGTCGAAAAAGTATGCGACACTTTTGAGGAAGGAATAGATCTGACAGTGGATGCAATGAAGGTTCAGTTGACCAAATTTAAAGAAAAAATGCGCAATCACTAAAAAAATAACGAAAAGTTTTGGTGGTTCCAAAAAATAGTCGTATCTTTGCAGCCGTTTTACAACAGCTTCCTTTTTAAGCCTTAAAATGGCTGCAAGGATTTGCCTCTTTAGCTCAGTTGGCCAGAGCACGTGATTTGTAATCTCGGGGTCGTTGGTTCGAATCCGACAAGAGGCT